>JGIcombinedJ30088_10000235_pt1 | contig 60571 bp, 64 predicted proteins | sample PinacodermPK_FD_30088 | JGI IMG/M metagenome (IMG submission 30088)
GTTCCATCAAAAGAATAGCCATCATCACAGCGAACACACCAATCAGAGCTATACCCTTGATTAATACCACCACAACGCCACCGCTCTCCTCGGGGAATATACGAGGGATCATGCTGTACAGGAGTGCCAACGAGACAACCTGGTGAGGTGGAAAGATCGCAAACACCGTCTTGCGCTGAAAGGTCTAAAGTGGCACGCTCACTTCCCTGCTGTGTGGGCTGCGCAACGATAGGTGTTCGGGTGGGACTGTTGGGAGAACTCGTGTGTTGCAAAAGATGGGTGAGCAGTGTGGAGGTGAGGATGTCAGTAACAGGAAGATTGTGAAGCCGTTGGTAGCAGTGGAGTGCTTGGAGGGTCTTCTGACCAAAATAAGAGGTCTCTTGCCCAGGAGAACCGGCACCTTGCTGTGCAACAGGACAGGGAGTGCCATTGAGATAGCGCTGTGCTTGCCTGATAGTGGGGTGAGTGGTAGAAACGGTGTAACCAGATTCGTTGATTGAAAAAGTGAGGTAAAGTAGATCGAAGCCGGAGGTGTTCTCCGCACTGACGGTAACTGTTGTGGAAGTGAGGGTAACCGGGGTACCAGTGATAGTGCCGTCATCCTGCAGAGAAAGACCAGCAGGAAGAACGCCCGCACGAATGCGGAAAGAGGGTGAGGGATACTGGTGTATCAAAAGGTTTCGGAGGTCTATGGCAACAGGATCATTGAGAAAGAGGGTGCGAGTGGAGGTGGGGGTACGCCATTGAGGTGCGCCAGAGGCAGTGGTACCTGAAGGAAGGACAAAGTCCCCAGGGATGAACCGCGTATGATACGATGCAATAAAGTGTGAAAGAAGGTCAGAGGTAAGAGTGCCGGTAACAGGAAGAGCGTGCTTCCGCTGATAGCAGGTTATAGCATCAGCAAGTGCCGGAAGGAAAGAGAGGGTTTCTCGATGAGGTGAGCCGAGGCCGATCTGGGCTACTGGACAGGAGGTGCTGTTGAGGAACACCTGCGCATCCAAGATGGCAGCGTTGAGATCTCCGGCACTGTAGGAGGCAACACCAAAAGGTGGACGGAGGTGGAGGGTAACCCGCTTCTTCGCAATACCAGCACGGTTAACTGCCACAAGGGTGAAGGAAAAAGATCCTGACACCGTTGGCGTGCCAACAAGGTAACCAGAGCTAGTTAAACGAAGACCATCCGGAAGGGTATCTCCTTGTTGCACAGAGAGCTCGGGAAACGGGTACCCACTCTTGAGATCAGCAGCAACATGCCGAAAGAACTGCACACCTACACGATACCCAACACCAACACCACGATACTCCTCCGAAAAAGTATTCCATGACGGTCGCTCAACGATCTGTGCACCACTTAAAAGTGTAAACGCAACAGAAACAAATACGGCAAAAGAAAGTAAGGGGAAAGAGCGAAACATTGACATATAGTAACAGTATAGCAAGGCGAGAGCAACACTCGCACCACAACAGACGGCACCTTACTACACAACAAGACATGCCACTCGATACCAAGTTTCAAAAGATATATCTTCCGCCCGATCACGCGAAGAAACACCACACTGCGCCAAAGCAGCATGTACATCCGGGGCATCAGCAAACTTCTTCAAAACCGTCTTGCGTTTCTCCTGAAATGCAGTTCGTATAATAGCAAAAAAAGTGTCCTGCACCTGCAACGACGGCTGCTGTATAGCAGTAATGGTAATAATCGCTGAGTCAACCCGCGGTTGCGGGGAAAACATCTTGCGTGGCACGGTCTGCACATAGCGTGCAACACCAAACAGTCGCACCGAAAGCGATAAGAGCGACTCCTTACCCCCCTTCCGCCTGGTAATTCGCTCTGCAACCTCCTTCTGCACCACCAAAGACATCGCAACCGGCGGATGTGTGTCAGTCAACATATTCCGTATGAGTGAACCAGTGAGATAGTAGGGAATATTCGCAATAACGACATAAGATCGACCCTGCACCAAGGACAACCATGCACCATCCCGCACATCTCCGGTGATAAGCGTCAACTGACCGCCAGAAAGAACATCAGCAAATCGCTCTTGCAACACCTGCACAAGAGCAACATCTTTCTCAATCGCGATCACAGAATCATATCGATCAAGGATGCATTCCGTCAACGCACCCTTCCCGGGACCAACCTCAACTGCCACCACACTGCTCGGAACATCCAGCGCCGCAACAACCGCCCGCAACACACCGCGCGAACGCAAAAAGTACTGCCCAAGTTTTTTCTGCATGCCATCATTGTAATACAGAGTAAATCACCACACAATAGACGCATCCGACGATTGCACATCACCATCGTAAACACTATCCGCCAAATCAGTGGTAGGTAGTATAAGATGATCAGGGATATCAGATAAAAATGAAGATGGACGCATACTACGCCACGAGCCAAAAATATTCCGTCTCCGAGCATACGAACAATACAGTTTATCCTTCGCCCGCGTCATTGCGACATAGCAAAGACGGCGCTCTTCCTCCCCATCATGCGCCACCCCATCATCATGAAAGAATGGAAACAACCCCTCCTCCATACCGACAATAAACACATATGGAAACTCCAAACCCTTCGCCGCATGTATCGTCATCAACCGAACCGAATCCCGCGCACTAACACGCAAAGAATCCTGCTCACTACTCAACGCAACCTCCGCAAGCATCTGTGCGATACCATCAATGCCGGAAAGATGTGAAAAACGGTCAGCAAAGGAAACAAGTTCTCCAACTTCCCGCATCCGATCGTCCGGGTTGTCATAAGTAACCGTAAGATAGTCACGGTATGCCAGCACAGTCAAGAGTTCCTGCAACACCGTGGCAACTGGCTGCATCTTGGCTAAGTCAGTAATATGAGAAACAACAGAACGAAAATTTGCAACTTTTGAAAGCGCAGAAGGAGAGAGTAGGTGTTCCGCACCAGAAAAAATTCGCTCAAGCGTGCGTGCACCAATACCACGACGCGGCACACCAACAGCACGGGTAAACGCCTCCCGGGAATTCGGATTCTGCACCAACACGAGATACGCCAACAAATCCTTCACTTCCGAACGCTCAAAAAAACGAGTACCGAGCACGGTGTATGGCACCTGCTGCGCAAGCATCTGTGTTTCAAACGCTCGTGCCTGAAAATTAGCGCGAAACAAAATGGCAATATCGCCATACCCAACGCCACGCGAATGAAGGTCTGTGATGGTGTGAGCAATCGTCACTGCCTCACGCTCCCCATCGTCAGAAATAAGCAGGCCAACCTGTTCCCCTTCACCTCGCGTAGCAACAAGCTCTTTATCCTGACGGTACACATTTTTAGCAATAACAGCATTGGCGGCGGCGAGGATACTGCCACTAGAACGATAGTTCTGCGTAAGGAATATAGTAGAAACCGGATCATACTGTTCAGCAAAAGAGAGCATGTTATGCACACTGGCACCGCGCCACGAATAAATGGTCTGATCAGTATCACCAACTGCGATGACACGGGCTTGGTCACCCTTCAGGAGGGAAACCAAACGGCTCTGCACACTATCAGTATCCTGAAACTCATCAACTAAAATATAGGCATAGCGCAACCGCACCTGCTCCCGCACAGCATGTTTCTCCTGCAACAAAGCAATCACCTTCAAAAGCAAGTCATCAAAGTCAAGTGCTTGCTCCTGCTCCATAGCATGCACATACACCGGCAGAACTCGTTCCGCAGCAGCAACAAGGTCATCCCCCTCACCAGACACGCAACCGGTCTTCAATCTACTAAGAGTGTGCTGCATAACTCTCGGCGTTATGGCAACAATGCCCTCCTGCTTCATACACCGCTTCACAACACGCCGACACGCATCACGATCAAAAATAACAAACCGCTCCGAAACACCAGCATCTGCATAAAACTCTCGCAACAAGGAAACACAGTATGCATGAAAAGTGCCAACGAAAGGAGGTTGCGAAGAGGGGTGGCGCTCATACACCCGAGAACGCATCTCATCTGCCGCCTTGTTAGTAAAAGTAAGCGCAAGAATGCGGTGGGCAGCAACATCACTCCGCAACAAGTGCGCAATTTTCTCAACCAACACACGCGTCTTCCCGGTCCCTGCACCCGCAACAATCAAGAGTGAGCAATCGCCCTTCCGCACCGCTTCTTCTTGTTCTTTGTTAAGCATAAAAAAGGGTAAAACAAGAACATAGTACCATTGTGGATTACTATTGCAAAGTAAATAGATGGCGGTATACTACAAATGTGCATAAAAAACAGAAGTGTATGAGCAAAAAAAGTGAGTCAAGTAAAATTGTGGCAAGCAAGCAACGATTAACCCTGTTGCAAACGATAGTTATCGGCTTCATTATGACAATACTCCTCCTCATAAGCATCAGCTCAATGGTCACCTACAGTAGTAATAAAAAACCGAGCAAGGATATATTCAATAATTCACAGACCATTCGAGTCCTAAATCAGTAGTGAACAAAAAAATAACGCCGACCATGTCTTCACATAGTCGGCGTAATAAAAAAATGTATTGTGCTACGCATCAACGGTAGATCGGACAGTGATCCGATCACCGTTTCTTTTGTCCCGAACACTGTCCCGAACATGAACATGACGACGCTTGCGACCATTTCGAGATCGCCCCCGCTTCCTTTTCCCCGGAGAAAAACTTTTCCGACCCATAAAACCTCCTCAAGAAAAACTCAATCAACAACTTCCCCCCAAATATCACCATCATCTTCGTTTGCCGGAGATTCTGGGATTTCAGTAGAGCCATCCGTAACACCACCGCCATCATCAACCACATCGGGCTCTAGTGAATCATCACCATCATCATCTACAACAACATCAGGACCAGCTGAAGAATCGCCGTCCGTAACAGCATCAGGAGAAACATCGGCAGCAGTACCACCGTCTCCATCTCCATCACGCACTTCGTCAGGCAAGATCTCACCCTCGGACTCCCCTGCCTCTTCCGACGGCACACCATCACCAGAATCTACCCAATGGATAGGATTTGGTAAGCCGGCAGAGACGACTCGAATACGATCGTTAAAAATGATAGTTCCATCATCCCCCTCAACAGTGGGAACGATTGTTCCGTCTGGCGGAAGAGGGGAAGTATTTGGCTGGATGGGATTATTCATATCCCCACAGCCAACAAAAGTCCACACCAAAACCAGCACTAAAAGCGTAAAGAAAATACGCATTGTATGCACCTCCTTCTATTTTAAAGTGTTTTAAAGGATTATAAACACGCTCAAACACCACCAGTATCACCTAAAAACCTAATAAAAACAAGGGGTTGACAGAATAGACACTACCTGATAAAACTACATCACGGAAAACAGGGTAGTGCAACACAAAGTATACTAATACCAGTATGGAAGAGTCAACGCTAATAGCACACTATATCCCATCCATGAAGAAAACACACCTAACCGCCCTCAAAAAACTAAACATAGAAACCATTCACGATATCCTCTACCACTTCCCCAATCGCTACACCGAAGCGGCACAAGAGTTCACCGGCACAGCAGAAAAAGGGAAAGAGGTTGCCTTCACCGGCACAGTAGAAAAAATCAATATGCGTCGCACCGGCGGCAAGAGAAGAATGATGATAGCTGAAGCGACACTCCTGACAAACGGTGAAAAGATTCGTGCTGTCTGGTTCAACCAACCCTACATCGCAAAGCAATACACCCAAGGAGACACCGTGGAAATAACCGGAAAAATTGCCGGAAAAGAGAAACCGTACTTCACCAACCCAACCATCAAACACGCCACAAAACAACCAGAAAACATCTTCACCGCAAACGACAGCGATGAAGACACGGGCACTCGAAGAGAACTGATCGCCGTCTACCCTGAGACGAAAGGTATATCGTCACGCTGGTTCCGCGCCACCATAGAAAAAATCCTCGCTGAAAATACTATTAAAAAAATAGACGATCTGATACCTGAAGATACCCGCAACCGCCTCAACCTCCCAAACCGCTATGATGCTCTTATTTACATCCACAAGCCAACAACGCAGGGAGAATATGAAGCAGCCAAAAAACACTTCTCATTTGAGCAAACTCTCGCATTACAGGTTACCCAACACATCGCAAAAAACACTCGCCTCACCTCGCAAGCATACAACCTATCAGTAGACCAGAAAGAAACCGACACCTTTATGAAAAATCATTTTGAATTCACCCCAACGAAAGATCAGAAAAAAGTAGTAACCGAAATCCTTAAAGACATACACAGCAACAAACCGATGTCCCGAATATTAGAAGGTGATGTCGGCTCAGGGAAAACGGCAGTCGCCGCAGCAGTCATGCATGGAATAGTAACCGCAACCCCTGAAGAGAGTACAAGCGGTAAACCCCAATGTGCCTACCTCGCCCCAACAGAAATCCTCGCAAAACAGCAGTTCAAAACCCTCATACACCTCTTCAAGCACCTCCCGCTACACATCGGCTTCATGAGTGGTAAAGAATGCCTCAAATATCCGTCAAAAGTAAACCCTAAAGAACCAACCAAAGTAGCAAAAACACAGTTAAAAAAATGGATAGCATCCGGAGAAATCGCCATTATCGTCGGCACACACGCAATTATACAGAAAAACATACAATTCAAACGCCTCGCGCTCGTCATCATAGACGAGCAACACCGCTTTGGCATCGCGCAACGACAAACACTCGCCAACGCTGCTGACACCCACACACCCCACCTCCTCTCCATGACTGCAACCCCTATCCCTCGCACACTTGCTCTCACCATCTACGGCGACCTGGACATCAGCATCATTGAAGAGATGCCAAAAGGACGCAAGCCAGTCAAAACAAAACTCATAACGACAAAAAAAATCCAAAAAGCATATGAACATATACACGAAGAGGTGGAAAAAGGGCGCCAGGCATACATCCTCTGTCCTCGCGTCTATGAAGATGAAGATTCCCCGCTCCGATCGGTGGAAGAAGAGTACAAACACCTCGCAAGAAACATATTCCCTGACCTCACTATTGATGTCCTACACGGCAAAATGAAAGCAAACGAGAAACAAGAAGTGATGGAGCAATTCAGCGACGGCACCACTGACATCCTGGTCTGCACCACAGTTGTGGAGGTGGGAATGAACATCCCAAACGCCACCATCATCACCATACTCCACGCCGAACGCTTCGGACTTGCACAACTACACCAACTCCGCGGACGGGTCATCCGCAGCAACCACCAACCTTACTGCTACGCCGTCACTGACAGCAAAAACGAACAAACCCTAAGCCGTCTCAAAACCTTTGAAAGCACCCACAACGGCTTCACGCTAGCCCAAAAAGACCTGGAGACCCGTGGTGGTGGCGAACTCGCCGGCATCCGTCAATCCGGCATACCCGACCTCATTATGGAAGCACTCAAAAACCAAAAGCTCACCGCCCTTGCTCGACAAGAAGCCGCAAGTATCACCAAAGCCGACCCAACGCTCAAACACAAACAACATCAACCGCTTAAACGCCACCTCACCTACAAAAAAATTCATAATGAATAATTGTAAAAAATGCAGAAGAGAGCTCGGGAGAGCTCTCTTCTGTTGAGGCAAGGTAGTATAAGTGCCTACACCATAAAGCACCAAAAAACCGCCTCTCGTAAAAAACTATTGTAGAGTACTGGATAAGACCCTACATAACCATACTACCACTAAAAAACAGGGAACAAAACAACTGTACACACCCAAAAGACCTGAACAAGAAAAGTGCCAAGCAAGTACAAATCAACGAAACAATAGTGCCTAAAAACGGTAAAATACTACACTCACAGTCACCCGAAGTCAAGACCCGCAAGAATCACACTTGCCCACCTCCTCATCAAGCATAGAAGGGTTCGGAGAGGTTGTCACCGAAACAGCAACTTCCTCCTTCACCTGCGGAGCATGCTGCTGCGGCACATCCTGCACAACGGACGGCACATGCCCTGCCGAAACGGGCTTCCCTGAAGAAACACTCCCCATCTTCGTCTTATCCACGGTAAACTGCACTGCTTCAACCGCCGGTGTGTTGCGCAGATAGTACATCCCTGTTTTCAATCCTCGCTTCCATGTGTGAAAATGTAACGCAGTCAACTTCCCTGCAGTCGCATCTCGCATATGAACATTCAAACTCATACTCTGGCAAATATACGGACCCCTATCAGCCGCCATATCAACAATGTGTCGCTGCGGAATCTCCCACACAGTACGATACCGTTGCCGCACCTCCTCAGGAATCTCCATAATCTCCTGCACCGACCCACGCGCCGCTATCAACTGCTGTCGCATAGCATCACTCCAAATCCCCAACTCCTGCAAATCCCGTAACAGATGTTTATTAATCACAATAAATTCACCCGACAAGACACGCCGCACATAGAGATTAGAGGTAAACGGCTCAACCGATTCGTTGTTACTAAATATCTGCGCCGTCGTCGCCGTCGGCATCGGCGCCAAAAAGAGCGAATTCCGCAGTCCGTGCGCAAGCATATCCTGCCGAGTCACCTCCCAATCCCACAACCCAGAGTCAGGTATCACCCCCCACAGATCAAACTGAAATTTCCCTTCAGATGCCGGCGACCCTTTGAAAGTTTCATATGCTCCATCCCGCTTCGCCAACTCAATAGACGCCTCAACCGCTCCGTGATAAATGGTTTCAAAGATATTCTTATTCAATTCTCGTGCCCGCGGCTCATCAAACGAATACCGCAAAAGCGCAAACGCATCAGCCAACCCCTGTACCCCAATACCAATAGGACGGTGCCGTAAATTAGAGTATGACGACTCTGGAACCACATAGTAATTCCGATCAATCACCTTATTCAAATTACGACACACCACCTTTGCAATATGATGCAACCGCTCAAAATCATAAGACCCATCATCCCGAACAAATTTATTCACACAAATAGAGGCCAAATTACACATTGCGGTCTCTTTCTCATCAGAATATTGCACAACCTCGGTACACAAATTACTACTACGAATCGTCCCCAGGTTTTTCTGGTTTGACTTACGGTTCGCCGAATCCTTATACAACATAAACGGTGTGCCGGTCTCAATCTGCGACTCAATGATCTGATGCCACAAATCTCGCGCCTGTATCGTCTTTCTCCCTCGCCCCTCTTGTTCATATTGCCGATACAGCGATTCAAAATCTTCTCCATGCGAAGTGTAGAGTCCTGGGCACTCCTTCGGACACATCAGCGTCCAATCACTACCTGCCTCAACCCGTCGCATAAATTCATCAGGAATCCACAGCGCCAAAAACAAATCCCGCGTTCGCATCTCCTCTGCACCATGATTCTTTCGCAAATCAAGAAAATCTGCCACATCCGCATGCCATGGCTCAAGGTACACACAAAACGCCCCCTTTCGCTTACCACCGCCCTGGTCAACATACCGCGCCGTCTCATTAAAATTCCGCAACATTGGCACCAACCCATTAGAATAGCCGCGTGATCCTGCAATAAAACTCCCTTTCGCTCGAATATTATGTATATTAATACCCAATCCACCCGCATGCTGTGAAATCAATGCCACATCAGATAGCGTTTTGTAAATTCCCTTAATACTATCATCCGACATAGCCACCAAAAAACACGAACTCATTTGCGGAATCGGGGTACCAGCATTAAACAGAGTCGGCGTCGCGTGAGTAAAGTCCTTCAAGGACAAGTGATTATAGGTCTCAAACGCCGCCTCCAAATCATCACCATGTATACCGAGCGCAACCCGCATAAACAGGTGCTGCGGCCGCTCAACCGGCGTATCACCAAACGACATCAAATACCCTTTCCCCAAGGTCTTAATACCAAAGTAGTCAAACAGCTCATAATCCCTACCATGATCAATCGCAGCATCTATCTTCTCGCCATGGAGAGTAACCAACTCCAGCAACTCATCAGACACAAACGGCGCGTGCAATCCCGTCCGTGGCTCAACATACGCATGCAACTTCTTCACCACCTCGGTAAAAGACGCATCCGTCTCCTTGTGCAAATTAGAGATGGCAATTCGCGCCGCCAATCGCGCAAAATCAAAATGCACCGTTGCCAGAGATGCACACACCCGCGCTGCTAACTCATCTAATTCCGTCGTCTTAATCCCATCATGCAACCCGTCAACCACCCGCTGGGTAACCTCCGCAGGATCAACAAACCGCGCATCTAACCCATCCATAAGAGAAGAAATCCGCTCTAAAATAGCGTCAAACCGCACCTCCTCCCGCTCACCACTTCTTTTAAGGACGTACATCATGGTATTTATTCGTGGTATGCACCTTGTGGCATAGTGTTATTGGCAACACCTTATAAGTGTGCCAAAGTACCATCCATCGCTTCCTACACATCCCGCTCAAACGGCTCAAGATTTTCCACTACTCCATTGTTGCACGAGAAAAGTCAAGCGTTCTCGCGTCTGGGGAAAACTGCTTGAAATATAACTATTGACTTCACACCACTACAACACACGCTAAAAATCCTGATCTAAATCAAAATCTCGACGAGCAGATTCCGAACCGCCATCAGTCGCCACACCTGCCTTCTGATACTCCGACACCCGCCGCTCAAAAAAATTCGTCTTTCCTTCCAGAGAAATCATATCCATAAAATCAAACGGATTGGACGCATGAAACATCTTCTCCAACCCCATCTCCACAAGCAGGTGATCCGTCACATACTCAATATACTGCGACATTTTATCAGCATTCATGCCAATCAACCGTACCGGCAACGACTCGGTGATAAATTCTTTCTCAAGAGCTACCGCTTCCTGTATAATAGCCGTCAACTTTTCCTGCGGCAACTTCTGCACAATATGGTCACGATACAAAAGGCACGCAAAATCTCGATGCAACCCCTCATCTCGGGAAATCAGCTGGTTCGCAAATGACAGCCCCGGCATCAGCCCCCGATGCTTCAGCCAAAAAATAGAGCAAAAACTCCCAGAAAAGAAAATTCCCTCAACGATAGCAAACGCAACCAACCGCTCCACAAAACTCCCCTGCTCAATCCAACGAAGTGCCCAATCCGCTTTCTTCTTCACCGACGGCACCGTCTCAACCGCATGGAGTAAATGATCCTGCTCCGCCCGATCTTGAACATAGGTATCAATAAACAATGAATAGGTGTGCGAATGAATATTCTCAACAGCGATCTGAAACCCATAAAAAAACTTCGCCTCTGTATACTGCACCCGCTCCAAGAAATCCTCCGCAAGGTTCTCGTTCACAATACCGTCAGAAGCCGCAAAAAACGCCAAAATATGCTTAACGAAGTGCCGCTCGTCATCATTCAGCCGATCCCGCCAATGACTAATATCATCAGAAAAATTCACCTCCTCCGGCACCCAAAAATTTGCCACCCCATTCCGATAAAACTCCCAAATGTCATTATGCTCAATAGGAAACAGTACAAACCTATCTTTGTTCTCCGCCAACAGCGGCTCCCCCTCGTCAGTACCACTGTCGGAAGCACCAGCACCGCCAACACCTGCGGCAGACGGAGAAACTGACCCGAATTGATACCCCGATGGCAACACAATATCTCCCATAATACTTATAGTATACATACAACCAAAACCCACAAAAAGCCCACTCAACAACAACAAAATCAAATATGTGGAAACTGGACAAATAAAAAAAATATGGTGGAGAGCAAGAAAGTTTTCTAGAGTAAATAAAGCGCGGCAAGAATACAACAAATGGCACCCCTAAACTTATCCAATCAGCAAAACAAAAAAAGGGGGGGTCAGCACTACCCCTCTGTACGAATAAACGGTACCCCAATATGGCGCAAAAATGCCAATGCTTCGTCTCTGTTTTGCGCAGTGGTAACAATAGTCACCGACATCCCAAAAATGTCCTGCAGGTTCTCATCAGGTGTCTCTGGAAATATGGTGTGTTCAGGGACACCGATAGTCAAATTACCCATCTCGTCAACAGAGGTATGTGGTATACCACGAAAATCACGCATCCGAGGGATGGCGACATTGATCAGTTTATCCAAAAACGCATACATATTTTTGCCACGCAAGGTAGTCATAAAACCAACCGTTTCGCCATCTCGCAACTTAAACGAGGCGATAGATTTCCTCGCCTTGCGGGGGACCACTTTCTGCCCAGTAATCTTCGCCAACCGATCCTGTATCAATACTACCGTCTGCTTCTCCTTACGCACCCGCCCAGTACCAGTTGAGATGACAATCTTTTCCACCCGCGGAACCTGCAAAGCATTCTTCCATTGAAACAAAGATTTCAACGCATCAAAAGCCCCATTAATTTTTGTCTGTATGGTAATCATAGTTACGATTTTTCTTGAGTATCAGGTGTACTTTTTTTCTTCGGGGTATGCTTAAGCACCTTGCCAGTACGCTTTGCAACCCGCTGCTTCTCCCGCCCAGAACCGACATACCCAACCCGCGTCCGCCGTTTGTCGGATGGATCAACAACCATAACATTAGAGCAAGCAATGGGCATCTCTTTTTTCTCAATGCTCCCCTGCTCATCACCAGTTCGCGGTTTTTTATGGAGTGTGCGAATATTCACACCAGCAACCACAACTCTACCACTCTCCCGCAACACCCGCAATACCACCCCTTCCTTACCACGGTCAGCGCCTTTGCAAATAGTTACTGTGTCTCCAATATGTACTTTCATATATAAGTATTGTATTACACCACCTCCGATGCCATAGAAGTTATTCTGCCATAGCCAACTTTTTCAAGCTCTCGTGGTACCGGACCAAAAATACGGGTTGACAGCGGCTCTTTCTTTTTACTATCAACCACCACCACCGCATTCTCGCTGAAAGAAACATAGGATCCATCTTCCCGCCGAAACGGTTTCTTCTGCCGTACCACCACCGCATGTATCACCTGCTTCTTTTTCACCTCTTTCCGTGGCTCCGCAACTTGCACAGCACACACCACCTCATCACCAATATACGCATACCGCCGCTGACTTCCCCGCAACACCTTAAACACCCGCGCAATCTTTGCGCCCGAATTATCAGTTACTTTTACAACGGTTTGTGGCTGTATCATATGTGGCTATAGTACTACTTGAAAACGCTTTTCTTTGGAAACAGGGCGACAGGACTCTATCGTCACGGCATCACCCACTGAAACGGTGTTACCAGGACAATGTGCCTTATACCGCTTGGTAACACGACGATATTTACCGTATATAGGATGCTTCACATACCGATCAACCGCCACTACAACAGTGTCCTGCATTTTCGTTGAAACCGCAACCCCACGCAATGTCTTTTTATTTTTTTTCTCTTCCATAGCAAAACAGTAAGTATATATAGTATGACACACATACCATTTTTATGCGATACACAACATCACTTACCTACAACACCACTCTTCCGCAAAGTAGTCAACTTTGTCGCCGCACGGGCAACCTGTTGACGCAACCGCTTCCGAGAACTACCCTTCCGCTGTGCCTCCTTAGAGAGCCCAAACCGCATCTCCTGTATTTCCTGCTTATGCTTCCGAATCTGTTGAATCAAATCTTCCTTGCGTACCCCCTTCCCGGGTGCGACAGACCCTTTCTTAGAACGGTCATCAGAAGACCGATCAGCTGTTGCCTTTTTCGCAACTTGAACATCTTTCTTTGCCATATAAACTCCATAATACCATATATTCTGCATCACCGAAACAGAGCCCTTTGCGTGCATACCTACACTGTGGCACAAAACACACCCCCTACAGAGTGTAGGGGGTGCGGGATATGGTAATCCTTTGTTATTATTCCGAACTGAAACTGAATCTTGAGTTTAGCATTCTACATTAAGTTGTGGTATGCGGACCTGCTTACAATCTGCCACTACCGGCTTTTTGTGCCGGCCATCGCAAGTGCAACTACCCAGCCAATGAAAGTCCAGCCAAGGAAGAAGTTTATTACCGCTATTGAATTCTTGTTGTGGTGGTTTTCTTTGCATGCCCATATGGTTGGTAAAAAGTATGCAGCGCACACAATCGCAAACACTAACAATGCAGCCATCTCGTTGCTACTGCCAATTGCCAGTATTCCAAGGAGTGTTGCTGGCAGACCTATAGCAGCGATTTTTAGTGTTTGTTTTGTTGATAATTTTTTGTTATTTTTCATAGTTATTTTTTAGGTTATTATTCGGCTGATGTAGCCGTACCCGACCGCACATAGTACGGGCGCATACCGCCACACAAGTTACCTGCAATAAGTTGTCTGGGACTGCCACATTACCTAACCAAAGGCTGCAGGAGCAGTATCGGTACCTACTATAAACAGCAGGCAGAGGGGCACTCGGTGAATACCCGACTGTCTGGTGTATACATCATGCTGTTAGGACACCTTATTGCGTAAGTCAATCTTATCAAGAATTCTTTTTGTAACTTTCGGGTTCATGGCTACATCATTAACAACAAGTTCATCATCATCATTAACAACAATTCGTTCAAGCGTTCTTGCTGGTGTATTTGGATTTCTTGCCACAAATCCACGCACAGAACTTTCTTTGTGAAAGGCAAGTTTTTTTAGTGTTTCTTGTGGTGTGTTCTCATTTTGAGATACCGACCAAAGAACACCCTCATTTTTATCATCTGACAGTTTGTCAAGAATCTGTTTTGGTGTATTTATGTTTTCACACACTGCACAACGAACCACCCATTCATTATCATTTGCAAGTTCAACCAAGGTCTCTTCTGATGTTTTATGGCTCTTTGCAATGGTCATACGATCTTCAATTGATTTATTTTTCATAGTTATTTTTTAGGTTATTATTCGGCTAATGTAGCCGTACCCGACCGCACATCGTACGGGCGGATACCGCCACACAAGTTACCTGCAATCAGTTATGTGGGTACTGCCTGAGCCTTTCCCACGCAAAATGTCCTTGAAATAGCAGCGCACAATATAAACCTACTCACCAGAATGATAACCAAGCTGCTGTCGCGCCCACGCGACTGTTTGATGTCCTTTGTGTGCTTCAAGTGAATACAGGCAATCCTGCGTTACGACAACAAAATCATGTACCACCATACCAAGTGGGGAAAAGTATTGCTCCGCCACATCTACAGCGGAAAGATCCGCCTCAGAAGGCAGGCAAGCGGCATAGGGGTGATTGTGCGAAAAAACGATACGCGTCGCTCCAAGTCGTTGCGCTTCCCGCATCACAACATCCAACGCAATACCTACACTACGATGATTACCAGTTGCCACAATCTTCCGACTAACAAGACGCAAAGCATCATCATAGAAAAAAATAGCAATATGTTCCACATCACTAAATCGTATATCAGTATTTTCATAAAAAATCTGTTCCAATAATTGTATTCGCTGTGCATCCGCATACGCACCGTTTTTAAGCCAGGAACCACGGGAATACCATCCAATAGTATGTGCGGTTGGGACGGGGTGCTGAAAAACAACATCACACAAATCAGCCACAGCAAGCATTAAATAAAAAAGGTTTTTCTCTGATTCACTGGTCGGTTGTGTTACCGGATACAGCCACACACCATCACACAACACCTCCAAATCTGCGATGGGCATGCTGTCAGCATCTTCCGCATAGGGTGATTGCACAACAAAAAACAACCCCGCAACCAATGCGACAAGGGTAAGGTAGGTCCCCACCGTTATTTTTGTATATATAGTCATAAGCGTGGTGATGTTCCGGCACACACAACATCACCACGCTTAATAGCGTATGAAAATGGTAGTATGAGGTGTAGAGAGAGGTTGGAAAATCCCAACCGAACATCAAAAATAGTATATAATAATTTGATACTTTTGTCAAATATAAGAGGGTGCTGTGCGGGGACACACGGCGGATTTGCAGTGAAAATATCCAGTAATGACAAGGTGTATAGGCAAAAAAACAAAACCCCGCTCAATCAGCGGGATATGCGGGCATATGAGCCCGAAACAGCAGCAGGATAAGCAACACTCGCCCTTTGCGCAGCATTACCATCAAAAGGGGTATTTTTCTATTTTTCTGGGTGAAAAGTATATAAATGCGTATTCACACGCGTAGAAGTAATTGAAAAAACTGTGATCTCACAAAAAGGGCTTAAAAAACCTAAGAAAACTGGTCTTTTACGACAAATTTTACCTTCAACGGCAGCTTCTTCCCCGCCTTAATAACAGCGTTGCGGGCAATGTCTTCAGAAATACCGGATACCTCAAACAAAATCCTCCCTGGGAGTACCTCAACCTCAAACCCCTGCGGATCCCCCTTGCCTTTTCCCATACCAGTTTCCGCCGCCTTCTGCGTCCAAGGTCGATCAGGAAAAATACGAATCCAAACCCGACCGGTCTTCCCGAGGGTACGCGCAATCACCTTCCGAGCCGCCTCTATTTGACCAGATCGAATCCGTTTCTGAGACATCGCCTGCATACCATACGAACCAAAATTAATCGCAATGCCTCGACCAGCATGCCGCTTGCCAGGAGTACTCCGCATTCGCTGAAATCGCCGATATTTTACTTTCTTAGGAAACAACATACTACCTCCTTTCTTGATTATCTTGCTCGATCTCCCCCTTATACACCCAAACCTTGATACCAAGGGTACCATACGGAAGGACTGCCTCTTTTTGCGCATAATCAATATCAGCGCGCAAGGTCTGTAGTGGTATATTCCCTTTCTTGACCTCTTCACTTCGGGCAATTTCAGAACCACCCAATCGTCCCGATATGGTAACCCGACATCCTTGCACATTCCGATTTGCCATCACCTTTTCAACAGTGTGCTTTATCAGTCGTCGTGGATGCATATGCCGTTTCAACGACTCCACCACTGACTCAGCAACCAACATAGCATCCTGTTCAGCATGACGCACCTCCTCTACTCGTATCTTTATGAGATCATTCAACCCATTCCTACGAGAAAACTGCTTCACTTTCTGTATCAACTCTTCAATACCAACACCCTCCCGTCCGATGATAAGTCCGGGGCGAGCGGTTTTAATAGTGATTACCAAAGTATCCCGATCCCGCTCAAACAAAATGCTACTCACCATCTTGTTATCCAACTCTTTCTCAAGAAAAGTACGAATATGATAATCCTCCCGCAGTAATGCGCGATACTTTTTACGATCAGCGGCAAACCACTGAGTGCGCCAATCGCGAGTAATGCCTAATCGAAAACCGTAAGGGTGTGATGAATGTGTCATACGCTATTATGTAATTCTATATGTATAGTACTGGACCGCCGCCGAATCGGTGTCGCTCTACCAAACGCTCTTGGTCGCCATCGTTTCAACATCACCCCTTGATCAACTCGAATATCTCGAATCAACAGGGCATCTGTATTCTTGGCGCCACCTTGCTCCGCATTATGCACCGCAGAAAGAATAAGCTTGCGCATTGGACCAGAAACCTTCTTGTCAAGCATCTGCAACATTGCCAATGCATGCGCAACTGGCTTCCCACGCAATGCTTTTGCAGTAAGGAGAACTTTTCTCGCGGGTTGTCTAAAATTTTTGAGTGTTGCTTTCATAAACGATATATGCATTATGCATCTGCCTCCACCCGTGCTGCCTTTGCCGCCTGAATTTCCGCATCCCGCTTCGCATCATCTGCGTCTTTCTGTATCCTCCCACCGTGCCGAACAAACCGCTTTGATGGAGCAAATTCACCAAGACGATGCCCGACCATTTCCTCAGTAACAAGCACTTCGGTATGTACCCGCCCATTATGCACACCAAAAGTAAAACCTATCATTTCAGGAGATATCTGACTTTGCCGCGCCCAAGTAGTAACAACACCGACATCCTCCGGCTTTTTTCCGCGTATCTTCTTTAACAATGTTATGTCCACAAAGGGACCTTTCTTAACTGATCTCATAGGGTATATCTAGTAATACTATATATAGTACTCATATTATTCATATTGGTCAAATAACTTACTTCCGCTTTGCCATGTGCCGTTTCCGCACAATATGTGGGTTTGAATACCGCTTCGGCTTCCTTGTTTTTTGCCCTTTGCCAGACGGCTTACCCCACTTCGTCACCGCCCGACGCCTGCCACGACCTTGCTTTCCCTCACCACCTCCATACGGATGATCAACGGCATTCATGGCGCTTCCACGAACGGTCGGCCGCTTCCCCATCCAACGACTTCGACCGGCCTTTCCAACCACTCGCAGGTGGTGCTCTTTATTGCCAACAGCACCGATTGATGCAAAGCAGTTTGCTGGCACTTTACGCACCTCATGAGAAGGCATCCTAATATGTGCAAACGAAGCGTCATAGCCGAGTAGCGTTGCTGCGTTCCCTGCCGCGCGCGCAATCTTCGCGCCACCACGAACCTTCATCTCAATATTATAAATCGCAGTACCAACCGGAATATTGCGCAACATCATCCTGTTACCGGGCTTCAACGGCGCCTTCTCCGCCGTAAGCAGGGTATCACCAACTGAAACACCGTCAGGAGTAACAATATACCGCCGCTCGCCATCCGCATAACAAACAAGTGAAATGAACGAAGAGCGATTTGGATCATACTCCACGGACTCAACTGTCGCAGGAATAGAAAACTTATCCTGCAGAAAATCAATAGTGCGATACAGCCGCTTGTGCCCACCACCTTTATGCCGAACGGTAATACGCCCACCACTATTTCTCCCCACATCGCGCTTCACCCCACTAGTCAGAGCGCGATGCGGCGCATTCCCACGCGACAACAATCGCCGATACAACGGCAATACGGTACCACGAAGTCCTGGTGTTTTTGGTTTATATTTTTTTACTCTTACTGCCATACACACTATGTTAGTTTAATAGTATCACCCTCACGCAAAGAAACATATGCCTTCTTTCGTCGTGCTGTCATACCATATTCCCGCTCCTTGCCGGGGATACGAACACGCTTCTTTTTTGACGGCTGCTTCAATATCCGAACCTTTTTCGGTCGCACACCATACAGCGCCTCAACAGCATCAGCAACAGTATGCTTATTTGCAGTATCACGCACAAAAAAAGTATACACACCGTTCTCCGAGTGATTTGCTGACTTTTCAGTAATAACCGGTCGCTCAATAACATCGTAGATATACACCCCCTCCTCTGCCGATTGCCGGTTGCCACGATGAAAGGACCGCTTCGTGTGCACCACCTTCCGCGAACGCCTCTTCTTTTCTTGGCGCAATGCAACATTTCTCTTGTCTGTCTTGGTCTTCTTGGTAACCTGTTGGGAAGAAGTGGTTTTACCGGCATATTCCTGAGGCAATGCAACCCCCGGCGCCTCTTCATTTGGGGCACCCGCCTGATCCGCTGTTACATCTCTCTTCTTTTTAAATAATCGACCGAAAATCATACGCTGGTAATAGGTTGTTGTGTGTGCTGCTCTCCCACCGATTGCTGCATCTTGTCACCCCGCTGCTTCAGATAGTCAATAGTCCTCACTGAATCCAAAAAAAGGATATTCCGAGCACGCAAAGCATCTTTGACATTAAAAGATTCCAATGCGACGGTATCCACACCTTGTATATTAGCGAAACTCTTCCGCAACGCCTCATTATTCTCCGACAACACCACGGTGCAGATGTTTTTCTTCTTATCTGCCGTTTCACCGTATATCTTTTCAATACACGCTGACACTGTTTTTGTTGACGGCTGCTCCAAAACAAAACCGTCGAGAAACGCAAGAGTGCCAACACGCATCTTTTGAGATAACACGGTAAAAAACGCTTTTGTTCGCATTTTTTTGTTAATTGATTTCGTGTATTTTTTCTCATTACTCGGACCGAAAGTAACACCCCCACCAACCCATAACGGTGATCGGATAGATCCATGGCGCGCCCGATCTGTTCCTTTTTGTCGCCACGGCTTCCGCCCACCACCTCGCACCTCCGACCGCCCTTTCGCATGGGCAGTTCCCGACCGCTGATTACTTGCGATACTGGTTACCACTTGATGCACCAACGCATCTGCCCATGGGAGCGTAAACAAATACTCAGGAAGCTGCATTGCTCCTGCTTGACTCCCATCCTGCTTATAGATTGGTGCTTCCATCATACGCCTTGAATTTCTACGAGGGTGCCTCGCCTACCGGGAATAGAACCATGCAACAGCAACAACCCACGCTCCTTATCAACAGAAACCACTTGCGTCCCACGGATAGTAACCCGATTATCACCCATTCTCCCACCCATTTTTGTCCCTTTCGGAACGCGATTCCGCAAACCAGACCCGATAGAGCCAGGTGACCGCTCATTATGCTTCTGCCCGTGCGTTCTCGGACCGCCAGCAAAGCCATACCGCTTCACCACCCCTTGAAATCCTTTTCCTTTTGACCGCGCACTCACACGCACCACATCTCCAGGGCTGAATACCTCAGCACTGTCTATGGACTTCCCGACCTCATGCGTTGTAACAGCACCCCGAAACTCCTTCCGTCGCTGCTTGTCGTCACCATACTGCACCTGTACTGCCTCATAGCCGTCACGCGTATCAGTCCGGCACAAAGAAACCTCCAACGGCTCAAGCGCAACAACCGTCACCGGGCGCACAATACCGTTCTCGTCAAACAATTGCGTCATCTGTAATTTTCTGCCTAATACGAATTTCATAAAGTAAAATGGATAAGATATGGTTGCTACACGCCACCTACGAAAGCATCTGCGCCTCAATAGACACCCCAGCCGGCAACGATAAATTGCTGAGTGCCTCTATCACCTGCGGAGACGGAAGCTTGATGTCAATAAGGCGGGTGTGTGTACGCATCTCAAATTGCTCCTGAGAAGATTTGAAGATGAACGAAGCTCGATTAACCGAGTGCTTCTTGATCTTGGTTGGAAGCGGAATAGGACCAGCAATTTCCGTCTCAAGTCGTGTTGCCGTCTCTATAATCTGCTTCACGGAAGAGTCCAATATCCTTGGTTCGTACGCCTGTACACGAATGCGTAACTTATTGATATGCGACCCTTTTGCGGGCTTTTTAGTATTCGCCATACTATATATAATCCTATATTAATAATAAAAGGACAGGGTTATTAGGATAGTATTTTTGTTACCACTCCCGCACCAACTGTTCTCCCACCCTCACGAATAGCAAACCGCTGCTGCTCTTCCAGCGCAACCGCATTAATCAGCGAAATAGTTGTCTTAATCGTGTCTCCAGGCATTGCCATCTCAGTGCCGTCCGGCAACTTCAACTCACCAGTCACATCAGTTGTTCTAATATAGAACTGCGGCTTGTAACCGTTCAGAACCGGCGTATGCCGCCCTCCCTCATCTTTGGAGAGGATATAAATCTCTGCCTCAAACTCCTTATGAGGTGTCACCGTTCCTGGCTTCGAAAGCACCTGCCCGCGATGAATATCCTCTTTCTTCACACCACGCAGAAGAATGCCGGCATTATCACCTGCCTGCCCTTCTTCCAACTGCTTGTTAAACATTTCCACACCAGTAACGATTGTCTTCTCGGTCTCTTTAATACCGACAATCTCAATCTCTTCATTCACCTTCACAACACCTCGTTCAATCTTACCAGTAACAACAGAACCACGACCCTCAATAGAGAATATATCTTCAATTGGCATCAAAAACGGCTTGTCCATCTCTCGCTTCGGCTCTGGAAAGTACTCGTCCATCGTATTCACCAACTCCAGCACTTTCTGCCCATGTTCACCCTGCGGATCCTCAAGCGCTTTCAACGCAGAACCACGGATTATCGGGGTCTTCTCACCGTCAAACTCATACTTCGTCAACAGCTCCCGCATCTCCGCCTCAACCAACTCAATAATCTCCTCATCATCAACCATGTCACACTTGTTAATAAAGACGATAAGATTCGGCACGCCAACCTGCCGCGCAAGCAAGATGTGCTCTTTGGTCTGTGGCATCGCCCCATCAGTCGCCGCAACCACAATAACCGCACCATCCATCTGTGCCGCACCAGTAATCATATTCTTGATATAATCAGCGTGACCGGGAGCATCCACATGGGCATAGTGTCGCTTCGGAGTTTCGTACTCATTGTGCGAAAGCGCAATAGTGATACCACGCGCCTTCTCTTCAGGGGCATTATCAATACCTTCAATATTCTTCACACGCGCACTGTACCCCTCGGCATTATCCAACACATTCAAAATAGCCGCCGTGAGCGTTGTTTTTCCATGGTCAACATGACCAATCGTTCCCACATTAATATGGGGTTTACTTCTGTCAAACATTTCTGCCATAGTATTTCTTTTCTGTATATGAATAAAAATTATTGCAATCAAGGATTTTTCGCCTTCCGCTACTACCACCTCACCGCCCGCCAAGCAACCAACACCATACAGGACGATGTGCAAAAAAGAGCCACATGCACTACTGTCGTTTACACGACACTATATATACTAACCTGTTTATAAATCATCGTCAAGAATAGTACACACAGAGAAAAAACACGCAAGACAAAAGCGACGGCACGCTGCACAACAAGTACCGTCGCCTATGAAAACCATATATCTCAAGCGTAAAACACCTCAATCGCCTCTTCAACAACCCTACGAACAGCAGGAGAAAGCCTGCACCGAGAAATAAGGGCAAGAACAATATTTCGCTCTATACCCCGCTGAATCTCCGGAGTAAGAGAGATATCATGCTCCTGAACATACTCCCGGATAGCATTTCGTGCCGAAATAATGACATCAGGGACGGCACGAGGGGAAATATCCTGCAACTTCAAAGACAACTCCCCTATTAAAAAAACCTCTATATAAACAACATCAACATCCACAAACAAGCCCTCCCAAAGAATAAAAGTAGCAACCACTAGCAACATAGCACAAATAAACACCCTTTGCCAAGCACTCCTCTTGACCACCTAACGAAACGCTCTTTTGAGATACTGCCCGGTGTAGCTCTCCTTTACATTCGCCACTTGCTCCGGCGTACCTTTCGCCACGATAGTGCCACCCTGCAAACCACCCTCAGGACCAATATCAATAACATAGTCGGAACACTTGATCACATCAAGATTATGCTCAATCAACAACACGGTGTTCCCTCGGTCAACAAGTCGGTTGAGTATCTCTATCAACCGCGCCACATCTTCATAATGCAAACCAACCGTCGGCTCATCCAACAAATATATCGTCTTGTAGGTGCTCGGCCGATACAATTCAGACGAAATCTTCACTCGCTGCGCCTCCCCACCGGACAGAGTGGTAGAGGGCTGCCCCAATTCCAAATACCCAAGCCCAACATCCTCCAGTGACCGCAACCGATCATGAATCGCAGGAATATCCTGAAAAAAAAGCACGGACTCCTCCACCGACATACACAACACATCATAAATACTCTTTTCCCGATACAACACATCCAACACCTCCTTGCTATACCGCTTACCAAAACACACATCACAGGTAACATACACCGTCGGCAAGAAGTGCATTTCAACCGCAACCGCCCCATTCCCTTGACACTTCTCACACCGCCCACCAACCACATTAAATGAAAACCGTCCCGGCTTCCACCCCCGATACCGCGCCTCCTCGGTATACGCAAATAAATCCCGAATATGAGTAAATGCCCCAACATAGGTAACCGGAGTTGACCGCGGTGTCCGCCCAATCGGCGACTGATCAACCAGCACCGCGCGACTGAGATGCTCATAGCCGGTAAACCGCTTCGCGTGAAACGCCTTCGCCACCGTCAGGCGCCGATCCAATTTATGCCGCAAATTCTTGTACACCAGTTCATATAGCAGCGTTGATTTCCCTGAACCAGACACCCCCGTAATAGTCGTAATCCGCCCCAATGGAATCTCAACAGTCATATTTTTTATATTATTCGCCGTTGCCCCAGCAAGTACCAACCGCCCTTTCTGGGTACTCCGCCGCTTTTCCGGCACCTCAATCCGCCGCTCACCCCGCAAGTACGACAGTGTTACCGACCCAGACGAATTCCGTTTCGCCGACAACAGCGAATCAAGAAAACCAGACGCCACCACCTCGCCACCATGCTTCCCTGCCCCCGGACCAATGTCAACAAGGTAATCAGACGCAAAAATAGTGTCTTCATCATGCTCAACCACAATAATAGTGTTCCCCAGATCCCGCAACCGCGTAAGCGTCTGTATCAGCCGATCATTATCCCGCTGATGCAAACCGATAGTCGGCTCATCTAACACATATAACGCCCCAACCAACCCCGACCCAAGCTGTGAAGCAAGCCGTATCCGCTGCGCCTCTCCGCCAGACAGCGTGTTCGCCCGCCGATCCAGTGTCATGTATTCAAGCCCAACATCTGCCAAAAAAGAAACCCGCCCAACAATCTCATTAAACAGTGGCTCCACAATATCCTGCTGCTGCTTGGTAACCTGCAACCCACCAAAAAACGCCAACGCATCAGTGATAGCCATCCCAATAATAGTATTGATATTAAACCGTTCACCACCCTTGTTCAATAAAAAAACATGCAGTGCCTCAGGACGCAATCGCGCACCAGCACACTCCGGACACACAGAATCATCAATCATATCAATCTGCCCCAATCCATTGCACGCCTCACACGCCCCATATGGCGAGTTAAACGAAAACAACCGCGGCTCAACTTCCGGAAATGAAAACCCGCACTTCGGACACAAGAACCGAGACGACACCAGCGCATCAGAGCCATCCGGATACCCAAACCGCACCAATCCATCCGCCTCGTGCAACGACCGCTCAACCGCATCAGACAAGCGCTCACGAAAAACCTTCGGATCCTTCGCATAATCACTCAAATACAATGAGTCAATAAAAATATCAATGGTGTGTTTTTTCTGCTTGGAAAGCGTAATCCGATTTCGCAAACTATACTCTTTTCCATCAATCCGAGCCCGCTCATACCCTTTCCGCAACATATCATACAGCAATTGATAGTACTCGCCCTTCCGCCCGATCACCACAGGAGCAAACAGCACAATCGCCCGATCATTGTACGGCACACCAACCACTTTCGTATTCCTTGCAAACCACTTTTCCTTCTGTATCTTCTTCTCCAACCGCCTGACAATCTCCTCCTTAGACACCCGCTCAATCACCGTATCACAAGACGGGCAACACGGCACACCAACCCGTGAAAACAAAACACGCAAATAGTCGTAGGTCTCAGTAATAGTCGCAACGGTAGACCGCGGATTGTTAGAACGACTCTTCTGATCAATAGAAATAGCAGGCGACAGACCAGTGATCTCCCGCACCTCCGGCTTCTGCATCTGCCGCAAAAACTGCCGCGCATACGCCGACAACGACTCAACATACCGCCGCTGCCCCTCCGCAAAAATAGTATCAAACGCCAAAGATGACTTTCCCGACCCCGACAACCCAGTACACACCGTCATCTTGCCCCGCGGAATATCAACATCAACATGCTTTAAGTTATGCGTTGACGCACCCCGTACCCGTATCCAATCACTATCACCAGCAGGAACACCGCTACTACGCGCGCCACTCACCTTCTTAGAAACCTTTTTTTTCACCGTTTTCTTCTTCTTTTTTGCAGCAACCATACACAAAAACAGCATACCACACAAACCCAATCCACCCCGAAAAAACAAAAACCGTGGCAGGTATCTGCCACGGTTTTCCGTGTCTTGATCGTAGAAAATAACTACTCCTCAACCACCACAATCTCCCCATTCTCAATCTTCTTACTGATAAAGCCGATACCCTCAGGATCACCATCAGGTCGGAAGCGGTAACTACCAACAACACCAGCAAAGTTGCCCATCGTACTGAGATAATCGCGAAGTGCCTCGGTGTCATCCGCTGAGCCAACCATCTCTATCGCCTGCGCAAAAAGATAAACAATATCGTGTGCCGCAGCAGTGTAGAACGGTATCCCCGACTCTCCATAGCGCGCATTGTACTGCTCAAGGAACGCATTCGCTTTCGGATTACTCGGACGCAACCCAGGCGCATCAACAAAGACAAGTCCTTCTATATGGTCTCCGGCAATCTCCGCTGACTTCGTACCACCAGTAACATTAGAACCAAACAGCGGCACCGTAATACCAAGTTCTCGCGCCTGCTTAACAATAGTACCTCCAGCTATTTCGGTCTGCGGGTTGACAAATATCGCCTCCGGCTCTGCCGCCTTGATCTTCGTCAAGATACTCCTAAAATCAGAGGTCTCCGGCGCAAAGTTTTCATCCGCGACAACCTCACCATCAAGCAACGGCACATACTCCCTAAACACCCTCGCAAAACCCTGTGCATAGTCAGTTTCCTCAGAGATAATCGCAACCTTCTTATACTCCTGGGTAACAATCTGCGCAAGCTGCCTACCACCCTCAGCATCAGAAGGAGAATTGCGGAAGAAATAGCGCCCCGCCCCAGTCAAATCAGGACTAGACGAAGAAGGTGAGATGACAATAACCCCAGCCGCATCAGTAACCGAAAGCATAGCAAAGGTCTCCCCACTACACACACCACCAATTATCATCTTCACCCCATCAACATTCACCAACTTCTGCGTTGCACTCAAAGCATCTTCATTGGTACACCGACCATCCTCATAGATAACCTTGAGCATCTTGCCATCCACCCCGCCCGCTTGATTAATAGTATCAACCGCCATCCGAACCGCATTACTAATCGGCTCACCATAACTCACCGCATCCCCCGTCAACGGACCAACAAACCCGATCGAAATAACGGCATCCTCACCCTCTCCAGGAGCAGACCCCTGAACAAAATAATACCCCAACCCTAATATAAGTAAAATAATAACAATTGCCCCAACTTTTTTTCCTTCCATATGGCAAGAGTATACCACACTCCCCACACCAAACCACCCCCGTGGAAAAACATCACACAAGCACCCAACACATCTTCTAAAACACCGACCGAACCCACTCTCTTTATGAAAAACCATCTCTCTTGTCAAGGCAATCAAGCATCGCGCACCCGCACTTCATTCTTATAATCAGTAACAATCTCCTTGTCCGCGAAATACAAATCCCGCAAATAAATACCGCCAATCTCAACAAACTCCCTCAGATTGCGTATTCCTTCACGAAACGCGTATTCTTTTATCAGATCCTCAACACTCTTTGTATCTGTAAGAAATCGATCAACCACCTGAAACGATTTTTTTTGAATATCAAAATTAGTATCACCTTTCCGCAAGATTTTTTCAAGAAACACAAAAAGATCCTCCTTATTGTCATCCATCGCCCCTTTCAAACCACTATCATCTAACTTCTTCTTACCCAAATCAGTCAGCATCACCGGAGATTGCGATTGCAGATTGCCAAATCGTCCACCCAACTCACCCTGCATGTGACCAAGACCAAATGAGTCAGTGTCGCCTCCGCTGGACAAGTAAGAAATCATCTTGGAGAGCGTGGTGCCGATAAGATTCACATCACTCTCCAATGATTCAAAATTATCAGCAACCTTCTTCGGAAATTTGAAGAGATCGCGAACCTTCCGAAAACACAGAGAAAAAAATCCGAGCAAGGCCATAAGAACGACAACGAAAGCGGCAACCGTATCGATGTGTTCAAGAATCCATGAAAAATAATTCATGGCAAAAGTATACCACGCTCCCCATACCAAACCACCCCCATGGAAAACCAAAGCCGCTTTAGTTTACAGAGAAACAGATGTCACCCAGTATCTACATCTATACCTTTAACACGAAACACCATATCGCGAAGCTCTGTGCCGACAGCATCAACAACCTGATCAGTAGTGCTACCATTCTTGTAAAGCCACTCAGTATTCGCAACAAACTCACCAACCTCCATCTTTTCACGAATAATCTTTACCGCCCGCTCCTGTATAACAAACGGGTCATCTGTGTCAAAAAACTCTTGCAACAAAGAATCCTTGTTAGACGCAAGATAATCCAACCCACCACTCTCACGCAACACCTTCTGCCCTACCTCCGTTAACTTAATAGGACTATCACTCACCTTAATAATGCAATTCTCAATTCTTTCAAATCGCTTTTTGAGATCGTCAATACTCTCTTTAAGCGTTTTCTCCATTTTTTCCATACAATCTTTCAAATCGCCTTTCACCATACGAACAATCAGCCACATCACACCAAACGCACCACCAAAACCAACACCAAATGTCTTAAAGAAGACGACGACAGCATCAACGATAGAATACCCCTGCGACACATCTTGCACAGGCACAGACCCTTCCGCAAACACAAAAAACGGCACCGCCAACACTGGAAAGAAAACACCGCCCCAAAAAAGAGAAGTACATTTCATAGCAAAAGTATACCACACTCCCCATACCAAACCACCCCCGTGGAAAAACATCACACAGGCACAAAGGTTATATTCTGGCTTACCTCACGCCAACTTGCGCATCAAACTATTTATCCTTCTTTGGTATGCATCATCAGCAGGACCAAAAACTTGGATGTTTTCAACTTCCTGACCCACAAAATACCGCAACAAATCAATCTCACTCTTAGAAAAATTAATTTTCTTTCTCAATATAACCATAACTAAGTAAGTACAGTATGCCACTATCGCAACCCATCATAAAACGCATTAACACATCCTCCTATGCCATTCTCTGCATGCAATACCTGCTTAACATCAACACGCGACCACTGACCGGAACAACGGGCGGATGGAACTATCTGTGCAAGATACCGATCCGGCAATCGCCCAACAATCCGTAACAACTTACGATCAATCCGTGTATTAAAATCTTGCAGAGAAATACTTCTCATAGAATGGAAACAGTTCAAAATTGTTGGTTTTGAAAAAATCGGGAGATTGTTTTGACCGACAATCTTCTGTGTATCAAGAAAAACAACAGAGTCGGGTTGCTCTTTCGGTTGTTGCAAACCTTGTAAACCCTCTCTATAAACAAACGGTTTAATCTGTGAAGTTGCCGTTACATACCGAACCACATTAGCATCAACAAACAAAAGAACCCACCAATGCCCTGAGGTGCCATCACCCTTAATCCTCTCGCAATAATATATCTCTCCGGGACTCAACATCATTACACACTATATCAAACAGATCGGTAGTTCGGAAGTGCTTTCGGAAAATCCTTATCAAACGCAAGGAGGTAATCAATAATACCAGTATCCCACTTAACTTTTACATATGGCACCTCCTGATGCGTCATTGCAACAACCTCCCTCACATTCTTACCGTCAAATGCCTTAACGATAGCAGAGAGCAACTCATTGTCACCATCAGAAAAATAATCCTCAAAATTTTCCCGGGGTATATCAGCACCCTCACGAATCTTCAGCGTATGCCCCTTTGTTCCCTCATCCTTTTTCGTCTCAAGATACTTCGCAAATATACTTTTCAATTCAAAATCTTTTAATTCTTCGTTCTCATCATTCTCTTTCTTAAGCAAATCAAGCTGCTCTTTGATAAAAGAGGGGATTGGACCATACGGCAACTTAAAATAAATATCGCCAGTAAACGGCTTCTCTTGATTTTTATAAGACACAAAATCAAAATAAAAAAACAACTTCAACAGTTTAGTGATATACAGAGAGTCACCCCTCTTCTCAAACGCATCAACAAACTTAACGGCAAGCGCATTAATCCGATCCGGATCAAGAATCTGACCATTAAAACCACTAACATACTTCTTAACAGTAAACATTATTGATAGTATACCACGCCATGGGTGTAAAACCTCTGATCAGGCATATACTAAAAACAGGCATAAATCTTATGTGGAAACCCAAGCGTAATGCCGGTTAAGTGTCGTTTGTCCGACACCGAAACATAAGTTGCTTAGAAAAAAGTCCGCCAGGGGCTTTTTTTGCTTTCTGCAACAGCAACATGCGAGATAATCACAACGCCACCTGTCCTCATGAAAAATAATCATCCTCATCCCCATCCAACACCTCTATTGAGTGTGCATACTCATAATCAATCTTGTCATGCGGCATGGAGTAAAACCATGGTGCCTCAAGGTGCGTCTGAGCGACTATTGTATCTATACTACATTCCTTAAATTCTTTACAAATAGCAACAAGTAACTCCTGCTCCTCTTTTGAAAAAACAGTAACATCTGGCTTTTCCTCCGCCTTATATATTTTCCTCATTGTCTCTTTAAATGGCTCACCAGTAACCTTTATTTTTTCGCTTTCACAGAGCGCACTCATAACCGTTTCCACCGACGAAGGAATCGGTCCGTACTGCATGTGGTAGTACTCATCTCCGGTGACTGACTTCCCTCTATCCCGATAATTCAAAAAATCAAGATAGTAGAGCAACTTATTGAGTTTAGTTGCCCCTAAATACTGATTATTGCAATGTTGCACAAAGTAAAGAATGGCATTTTCATACTTTGCTTGATTAATAGTAGCGTTGCCCATAATTAGATAATTAGGTACAGTATACAATATGCTACAGAAACCAACAGTGCATAACACTTGACTTTTTCCCTAAAGTCCACACGCTACGGGTTTATTGGGTATTGGATGGTGGGGTAAAACTATGATGCCAACCCGCAACTCTACCACACACAAAATACAATCAAAGCAGGGCAAAACCAAAACCCGCCTTTTTTTTGGGGGTATAAAATTTATAATACATCAAAAAACGGGTACAAATATTTTTATACCCGCTTTTTGTCAAAAAAACGGGTATAACACATACCGCACAAAAAACTCCGCCCGCCGGACTACGAAAGCCGGGCGGGCAGGATATACCTTCATTCTACCTGCTTCAGAAAAGATGTCAAAGCCGTGTGTTTTTCCAATGAAATCATTCTCACAGGTAAGTGAACTTATGCAGTGAGGAAACATCCGCCTCCATCGCCAGTTTTACATTGTAATGAAGGTCAAAAAAAATCGCCAATTGGTGGAATTGACCTTGCTACCCAAACAAGAGCGGGGAAAATGAATACAAGAACCCAGAGCCACGCACCTTTTAGCATCGCTGCACACACGCTCTTCTGCACATCGTCATGTTTCAAACTGTCAAGTAACGCTCCTCTGAATCCTTCAGAATCTGCAAAAACACTTGCCTTTATACTTTCTTTTTCTTCGTCAGTTACAGCCATATTACTCTTTTTCAACCCAATGATCTGCAGGGGAGAAAAACTTTCCATTTGCACCTATTGGATGACCAATAACTCCATCTTGGGCGACAGCATCGGTTAGAAACGCTATCAACTTCGCTTCATCCCCACCTTTTATTTTGTACGCTTTAACCAGTTTTTCAACGGTTTCCTTATGTCCGTTAGTTATTGTCAGAACAAGGTCACCTTTTTCATTGTGTTTGTTTTCTATTGCCATGTATTTAATATACCATATCCAAAGAAAGTGCCGTTTTGATTACTGATTACCATGAATAATAATCATATCAATCTTTGCTCGGCTGTTCGTTCTCGGAATCAACAAACGATCCAAAGGTGAATGGTATGCCTCTCACCTCTGCTATATGTTCAAGAGGTTTTTTCAACCCTTCGTTGATTGAAGCGTCAATGACTATCCTGCCAGGATATTTAATGGTGGCCTCTCCAAAAAATTCATCACACCATGCCGGTGCAAAGATAGCAATGTCTGAGAAATCAAAAAACAGCACATCATCATCGGGCATGCTCCGCATATTCTTCTTTAACGCAGTAAACGCCTCCGCACCCTCAGTCCTACCAACCAAGAAAGAACCATATGTTTTAAGAAATACTTTCTTCATACATTCAGTGTACAAGAGAAAAAAATACCCCTGAACCTTTCCGCAGAGGAGAACCTTCAACGGTTCGATTTTTAACACTAACCAGTACTCACCACAAACGGCCGTTTCAAAATATAGTTTTCACCCTTATGCACCAACCCTTCATCCAAAAAATACTCTACCACCTCCCTTTCTGTGGCAAAGGTTTCAACAACCCTGTTGTCAGTCCTTCTTATTATTTGGTACCTTTTATCAGTCATATAAGTAAGTATACCATGCCATCAAAATAAATATTTTTTTGGGGGTAGTTCTTGGCAATATGGCATACTTACAATATGAATATAAAGAAAAAAACAACCAAAATAAAACGCCAGGATGGTGCATCTATCAAGATACGGCAGGAAGGCGGTGCAAATACCCACGAGAATCTATTAAATGATTTCTTGCGGGTATACAAGAAGTTTCATAAAGGTGATCGTGAGAACTGGAGAAAATCAATTGCTGATAAATACGGTCGTATAACTAGGTGTGAAAAAATATCAACAGATAAAGAGTATGCCAAGGAGTACTACGGTAAAGGAAAACACTTTGATATATTTAAGAAAAAAGTCATGCCAAAGGTAGAAGAGTACATTGAGCGGTGCGGCACTTCGGAACTAAAAGCACTAATTAAATGCACTGATCCTAACGAGTTCTGGAGGCAGTGGACATCTTTTCAATCTGAAGTTTGGGCATATTTATTTTTGCGTGACCGATTCGAAAATGTAACACACCCAAAGAGTGGGTATGATTTTGAATTCACCTACAACAATGAAAAATACAGGGTGGAGTGCGTTGCCCCGCAAAGAGGAAAAAGTGGCTTGCAGGTCATCAACTGTTCAAAGATGCAAATACGCAGCGGCCAACCATGCGATGTCGAGCATGAAAAAAAGGCCTTAAGAATAACAAATGCTTTAAAGAATAAAACAAAACAATTGAAAAAGATAGAGGGACATGAAAAAGGTTTTAATTTTATTTTCATTGACCTAACAACACTTTTTTGGGGCACCGGAGCAATAGGGTTTTCTCATAAAAATATTGAAGATTTATTGTATTCCCAAAGAAATGGCAACCAGATATCAAGGGAAGAGACAAAAATTAAAAAAGAAAATGGGTATGTGTACACCTATGACTTTTCATTCAGCTCAGACAATATGAAGTATATACACGGCATATTCATTACAGATTCAGCAAGTTTACTTGATAAACAAAGAAAAGAAGTTAACTTGTATATAAATACAGGAAGGGGATTGCCAAGCAAATTTCTTGAAACAATTCAGTCATCCAAAGAATTTCAAGTGCATGTTCATGACCCTGTCGAAAGCGATTAATCATACAAAATAAATCACTGGGTATGCAGAAATGTTTTGATAAAGAATGTGATGAGACCATAAATAGTAAAAGCAGTCATAACAAGTCCGGCAAGTAAAACATGCCATTTCCTCCTCATGTATCTTCCGACTATTCTTTCTATACACTCTTCAGCTCTCGTGCTTTCCTGTAAAACACTCAACACATTGTCAGTAAAATCTGCCTCCTTTACAAAAGATCGATCCGCCTCTTCTTTTGAATAACTGTCATTCATACTCACTTCAATAACGCATCACTTGGACGATAGAGTACATTGTTTATCCGTATGTCTTTTGATCTCTGGTCACGAATTATTTCTATAAGGAAAGCAATTGTGTGTGCTTCACCTTTTGTACCCAAAGTATTTGTTATCTCTTGCAATGCTTCAAGATGCCCGTTTGTAATCGTAACAGTGCTGGTTTTTTCATTTTTATTTTCTACAGTAACAGGCATAGACACTTAAGTATACCATGTGAATAACCTTGCATTTGACAATCACTGTATTTATGTCGGTGGGTGAAATTAGGCAGTTGCGGGATACACACCAAAAAACATATCTATACAGCAAACCAAAACCCGCCCTTTTTTGAGGGGCGGGTTTTGGTTTTGGTTTGCCAGTTACAGATTGTAGTGGCAAATCTCAAGTCAGAATCAAGTCACTAATCAAGTATCCACTGATCGATGTCAGAATCCTTAAGAACTGTCCAACCGTTAAACCAGTCAGTATTGGAAGCAGCTGTCGCTCCATCTTCATCAAGGGTATTCGGCGACCAGACAAAGTTACCAACACTCGCTGTAAACACTTGACCAAGCGCAGGTGTGCCTTTAGGATCAAGAGCCAGCTTAGTATTCACGCTCTGATTAGTATTCGTAGCGTGAAGTTCTATAGTGGCATACACCGAGTATGTCCTTGAACTGCCAGCATCAATCTTTTCAGGGGTGTCAAACGCAACTTCGTGAGTACCTGCGGCAATCGCATTTGCTTTTTTACCGCGGGGACTACTGCCTTTACTGGTTCCTCGGTGAATTTCAAGATCTGTCAGGGTAGGTGAACCACCCAGCGCGACAGTAAGGGCAACTTGGCCGAGATACACATCACCCTCATCGTCAGCATTCACGGTAAACTCGTAAATCTTCTGCGAACCTGCAGACAACGAACGATCTGTCTCAGTCGTTGAAACCGTCGGCACGGTTGGGAATGGTCGCGCAATGGTAAAGTTGCCAGAGGTGATCGCTTGTTCGGTAATATTAACCGAACCACTGTCATCACCTTCCCACACAACATACAACTTAGATCCTTCAATGAACTGACCAGCAACACCGTCATTGTCATCAATGCCGTTGAAGTCAACCGTTAGATCAAAAGTCTCAGTGTTGTCATCACCATCACGAACGAACTCATTCACATCCTCAAACGCAATCACATGAGTGGTGGCAAGATCGGAAGCCAAGTTAGCGTAATCAGCATTAGCAAAGGTCTTGTCCGCCGCATAGTCATCCGCATCAGCAGTCGTGCTGCCGAGCTTGAGCGTAAAGCGGTCATACACCTTCTCCAACTCTTCTTCTGTAATCGTTCCAACACCCAAGGCAGCAGCGAGGTAGACATCCAAGATCTCTACATCCTCTTTCTCTGCTTCAAGCTCAATTTCAAGCACAGCAACATCATCAACACCACTATTACCAGTTGCCACTGCTACAACGGTCTCATCCTCATCAGGATTATCCGTTGAGATCTTGAGGACACCGCTATCACCGACGGTAATAAGAGATGAATCATTGCCTCCATCAAGAAGCTTTTCATCCTCATCCCGACCGATTCGATACTTCACGCGGTCTCTCACTGCGCTTCCATTATCAACAACAATTCGGTACTCGTCACCAGGAGATGCGCTGTCGTCGATATCACAGACAATGTCCAACTTCTCACGATCGCCCGCCTCAACAACATAGTTGTCAAATCGGAATCGCGCTTGATCAGATTTTAGAATATCAGAGGCGTCACCGTTAGAAACCTTCTTGCCCGTTACCCCACGACTGTCCGCAACTTCATCGCCACCTTCGTCAAGAATGCGACAACTGTTCAAATGGCTCAGGTCACCAACCTTTTCATTAGTACCATCATCTGCAGGAATCTGGAAGCTCACATAGAGATCTCGCACCTCAACATCATCAATGACATCCTTCGCATCAACTTCAAAGGTACCAAACACAACATTGTCAGCACCTTTGACAAATTCAGTACCATCTATGCCGTCATTGTTGATCTCAAAGGAGAGTACATTACCCATAATCTTCACATCCTCAAACTCTCTTTCAGTGGCGAAGTATTCACCTTCAGCACGATAATCCCGCTCAGATCTCGCACCCTCAGCAGTATCAACATCCGTCAAGGTGAACTTAACACCGGTGCCTTCAAAGTGACTCCATGCTGAATCAAGGTCAGCAACGATCTCAAAGACAACCTCACGATCATTGCGAACATCAAGCGTGAAACCACCACCAAATTCAACAGTCACGCGACCGTCATCATCGGCAGTATTATCACAATTCGCATCAGTGCTATATCGCTTTTCACAGCCCGGCTCGTCAAAGTCAATACTGTCATTAGCGTAGGCAACATTCTCACCATCTACTCGTAGCCGTACACTATCAAATCGCATGGTCTCCTCCTCTGCGCTCTTCCACGCATTGTTATCGGTATCTGTATAAGGGAAACTGCTCAATGAAACCTTGAAAGTCAAGTCTTCCATCAACACATCTTCACCCTCAAAGGAAACGGAGTACGCACCAAGAATGACATCGTCACCATAGGTAACCTCATCCTTAAAGGTCTTCAATCGGTCACCTTTGCTAACCTTTCCAGAAGAGATTTCTGCTACCGCGGTCTTGGTTTTGCCTTCAGTGTCCTGCCAGTCCTCATCACCAGTCTGTTTGCCGTCACAAGCGACACCATCAGTACCGGAACCATCGTCACCAGCAAAACAGACCGGCAGACCATACCCGTAGCTTGCGCCAAGGATATACAGATCTGACGGGTCATCAACAGCAAACTGGATGGTCTCCTTGTAGCCACGGTCGGTATTCGCTTCAACCACTATCTCTACATCATTACCCTCTTCAATCAACACACCTTTACCACCAAAGTTGATGATGAAGCGGTCGCGGTCAGCGGAGATCACATGGTCAACTTTATCATCATCCACATAGACCTTGAGATCACCGATTTCGCGCTCGTCAGCAGTTCCAACCTGCTCAAGAATAATAGACCGAAGGTACGCATCCTCCTCGTCAGCGGATTCACCACCAACTGAAGTAGCGCTCAAGTCAATACTCACCGAAGCGACTTCGGTGTCATCATTGAACTCAACGGTGCCACCACCACCACCTACCTCAATAACCACTTTCTGCAGGTCAACACTGTTTGAGAGAACATGTGCTGCACCACGAATCGGGAACCCACCTTGCACCCGAGTGTCAGCAATCACCTCAGCAACTTCAAGACCAGCAATAGACCCTGAACTGAAATCATCAGTATTGGTGGTCATATTACCAACAATCGCCAGCGTTACTGAACGGTTTGACGGAACAACAAAGTTGCTACCCAAGCTGACCTCATCGCGACTATTCAGGCCACGAGCGGAGCCAACTTGTACACCATTCGCATCTACCAAGGCAATGCTTTCAAAGTTGTCAGATGAAGAGAGACCAAATCGCCTGATACGAACACTCTCTATGCGAACATCATCAGTCCCCGCGGTCAACACAACCGAGGTGAACGGTGCTCGTTGTGCACCGAGCACAACATACGAATCACTAATTGGATTTCCAGGCGTTACTGCAAGGGCGTCACCCGTTACCCGCACAACCGCAGGTGCAGTCGCTGATCTTATTCCGGACCTGTTGACCGAAATATTTGATACGCCGCCTCGTTGACACAACTCATTCAATTGGGTCCGTGTTGAGGTGTAAAAACCACCGGTACCCTTCGTCAAGCCAAGCGGAGTCAAGATCTGTGCAGCATACATCTCTTGGAACTTGCTAACTGCTCGAGCAGTCGCAGGTCCATAGTAGGTGGTTTCATAGCCGGGAGAACCAACACCCGACACAGCCACCTGAGTTTGAGGGTTACCATTGAGGAATCGTTGTAACTGGCGGACGTCATCGCCAGTAGATCCTGTGGAAAGGTTTCGTGTCCATGTGTGTGAACATGCTGTAGCGCCTCCGGTAGAAGCAGAAGAACTGCTGCTACTGCTGCTACTGCTCGTCTGTCCGGACTGCAAGTCCTTGATTTGCTCAAGGAGCTTTGCAATCTGCGACTGAAGAACAGCTATCTCTGAGTCATCTGCTGCAGTTGCAGAACTGACGACAACAAGAGAAGAAACGAAAGCAAGAGAAACTAACCCTACGGTTACTTTATTTGTAATACTCATAATCGATTAAGAATTTTACTAAATTAACAAAAAATTGATAATTTCCTGTGTCGTACGAGCGGTACACAACACATAACACTGTGTAACACTGCACGATGATTGTATTGTATAGGACAGAATCCCCCTGTCAAAAGATGGTTGTGGATAATGACATAGACAATCTGTCCAATCCGTTTCATAATACACCGCCACCAATGCTAAAAAAATGGGTGCAGGCAAACCAAAAACCGAAAACTGAGCACGGTAAAACACAAAAAGAGAAGGAGTAAAAAATATGTAATACTGAATAGTGTAAACACGGTGTGATCTACCAAAAACCCCTATGGCACGAAAGAAAAAAAAGGAAAAGGACTCTTTACTGCAACGACCTGCTGAGTGGTATGCTGATACATCGCCACGATTCCGCGCCATTTCCACAGGAATCGCATGCCTGCTCGCGGCACTCTTCTGCATCCTCGTCATCTTTGATGCTGCCGGCTCATTCGGCACATGGATCCGTGAATATCTGTTTATGGCAACTGGAAACACTCCCGCACTGCTGGGCTGGAGCTTCATTATTCTCATCATCCTGCTCACCACCATCGGGGTGTACCTCTGTCTCGCAGAAGAGCATGTAGCCTATCTCCGACTCACCCTCGGTAGCATACTGATACTCATCACCACAGCAGCCCTCTTTGCGGCAGGGGCAGACGAAATTGCCGGTGGCGCACTCGGATCAACTATTTTTGTCACACTACAAGAGGTGCTGGGAGTGTTCTCGTATGTGCTGATGCCACTCGTACTCCTTGCGGCACTATACATCCTAAAGATTTTCTCACCAATCGCCATTTGGGAATGGCTAAACGACCTTGCTGATATGGACGACGAGGAGGATGAGGAGGAATATGATGATGACGAGGATGATGAAGGTGATGAGGAAGACGACGAAGATGAGGATGAGGATGATGACGAAGAGGAATATGCTGATGATGAAGAGGACGAGGGTGATGACGAGGAGGAGGACGAAGAGGAAGAATACCCTGCTGATGAGGAGGAAGACATTCCGCCTTACATTGCACCACCTGCATCACTCCTCAACACCGAAAAAGGGAAAGGGCAAGCAGCAAACAATACAAAAGCGCAGGCACTCGCCATACAGCGTACCCTACAAAACTTTAAAATCCGCGTGGAAGTTGAGGAGGTAACCGTCGGACCGTCATTCACCCGCTATTCAGTACGCCCAGCGGAAGGTATCCGCCTCTCGCGCATCACCGGACTACAGCAAAATCTTGAATTAGCACTCGCCGCACACCCAGTCCGCATTGAAGCACCGATACCGGGACAATCGCTCATCGGTATTGAGGTACCCAACTCCACCCGGGCAGTGGTCGGACTCCAAACACTCCTCAAATCAAAAGAATTTTCCCGGGTGAAAAACACCTTGGGATTAGTCATAGGAAAAACCATCAATGGTTCAATATTCGCGAAAAGTTTAGAGAAAATGCCACATATATTGGTCGCCGGCACCACCGGTTCCGGGAAAAGTGTCCTCATCCACAATTTCATCCTCTCTCTCCTCTTCAACTACAGCCCACGCGACCTCCGCTTCATATTCATTGATCCAAAACGAGTGGAACTAACCCCGTACAAAGGGATACCGCACCTTTACACAGACCCAATCACCGAACCGAAAAAAGCGCTACAGGCACTCGTATGGATTGTCTCAGAGATGGAACGCCGCTACGAAATACTGGAGGCACATCGAGCACGGGACATCAATGCGCATAATAAGACCGTTACAAACGAAGAGGATCGACTGCCCTATCTGGTGGTGATTATTGACGAGTTGGCAGACCTGATGCAGAGCTTCCCTCGAGAAATAGAAGCAAACATCGTCCGAATAGCCCAAAAGAGTCGTGCCGTCGGTATCCACCTCATCATCTCAACCCAACGACCGTCTGTCAACATCATTACCGGTGTTGTAAAGGCGAACATCCCGGTAAGAATCGCCCTGCAAGTCGCCTCAAGCATTGACTCCCGCACCATCCTTGACGCAACAGGAGCAGAAAATCTTATCGGCGCGGGCGACCTGCTATTCTCATCATCCGAAAACAAAAAACCAGTTCGCGCGCAATCAGCGTTCGTAACGGAAACAGAGGTAAAAAAGGTAGTAAAATACCTCCTCAAACATAATGGTCTCGCTGAGGGTATCATTGACATCACAAAAGGGCAGGAATCTGTGGGAAGCACTGATTTCGGCGGTGGCGATGAAGAGGACGAGCTCTACCCAGAAGCACTCCGCATCGTCACAGAAGCGCAAAAAGCATCCACCTCCCTCCTCCAACGGAAACTGAAGGTTGGCTACTCCCGCGCTGCCCGCCTGATTGATATGCTAGAAGAAAACGGCATTGTGGGAGCGCAGGTCGGCTCAAAACCTCGTGAAATACTAGTAGAAAGCGATCCAGACGACATCGGCGGCGGAGCAGACACCTACGGCAATACCGACCTATAGCGTATGCGGGTAAGCACCATAGTCGCACTCCTACTCATCCTCATTGTCGGTGCCTACACCTTTCTCCGAGCACAGCCACTCTTGTTCGGTCCGACATTGACCGTGCTATCCCCAGAACCACAACAGCATGTCCCACATGCATTCACTCTCCACGGCTTCACGGAAAACAGCACCTATCTCAGCATCAACGACCAAAGAGTGTACCCCGACAAGAAAGGATTCTTCAAAAAAGATTTGGTATTACCAGCAGGGTATACTATAGTGAAGCTGTACGCGCACAACCGACAAAAACGCGAGCAGATTATCCACCTCCCCCTCTACATACAACCCTATGACACCCTTCAAAAAAACAGCAACTAAAAAAACCAGTAAGAAAGTGGCGACAAAAAAGAAAAAAAGTGGCGACAAAAAAGACACTAACGCACTCCACAATGCGCTAACAGACATCAAAACAAAATTCGGTGAAGAATCCATTATGCGTATGGGAGAACAGCCCGACAGAAAGGTAAAAACAGTCCCCACGGGATCACTTGGGCTGGACACCGCAATCGGCATCGGCGGAGTGCCACGCGGAAGAGTTGTTGAAATATTCGGACCAGAGTCATCCGGGAAAACCACCCTTGCATTACACATCGTCGCTGAGGCACAAAAGCAGGACGGTATTTGCGCATTCGTAGATGCAGAACACGCACTTGACCCGAGCTACGCTAAACGGATCGGCGTGCAACTTGACGAATTGCTGGTCTCCCAACCAGACACCGGCGAACAAGCACTGGACATCGTCGACTCACTCGTGCGCACAAACACGATGGATGTCATCGTGATTGATTCTGTCGCGGCATTGACCCCGAAAGCAGAAATAGAAGGTGATATGGGCGAACACCATGTCGGTAGGCAGGCGCGACTCATGAGCCAGGCACTACGGAAACTGACAGCAATCGTCTCCCGCTCGTCAACAGTGGTCATCTTCATCAATCAAATCCGTATGCAAATCGGGGTCATGTTCGGCAACCCAGAAACGACACCAGGCGGCAAAGCACTAAAGTTCTACAGCTCCGTCCGTCTGGATGTGCGCCGCATCCAACAAATCAAGAAGGGGGACGAGGTAATGGGTGGCAGGGTACGGGTAAAGGTGGTGAAAAACAAAGTCGGCGCACCGTACCGTACCGCCGAGTTTGACCTGATGTACAACGAAGGCATCACACACGAGGGCGAGCTCCTTGCTCTCGGAGAAAAATACGATCTGGTGGAAAAAAGGGCTGCCTCGTACTCCTACAACGAACACAAGCTCGGGAGAGGGTATGACGCAGCGCGCACCTTCCTCCGGGAAAACAAGCCGATAGCAAAACAATTGGAGAAAGAAGTGTGCGCAAAGCTCACAGAAACCGAATAAACACAGCGTATGGCTCCCCTTGACTACACAGACATCCAGCCGGGTACCTACTGCAAGATGGACGGTGCAATACTCGAAGTGATTGCAGCCACTTTTTCTAAAAAAAGTCGTCAAAAGGGTTCCAACCAAGTCCGTATGAAAAACCTCAGCACCGGCGCGGTAATCACAAAAACCCTCCATGCATCAGACAAGATTGAGGAAGTAATACTCGAAAAGAGAGAGTACCAGTTTGTCTACGCCCGCAACGATGAGGCAGTAATACACCCAAAAGATACGCCGTCAGAACGGATAACCATACCCATCGAAACCGTACAAAACATACACCTCATACCGTCCGGCGCAACAGTCACCGCACTCCAAGAGGGCGACACCATCGTCACCTTACAACCACCAATCAAGGTTGACCTCACGGTCACCGAAGCACCACCATCTATTCGTGGCAACACCACACAGGGCGGCACCAAAAAAGTAACCGTAGAAACCGGCGCATCCATCACCACCCCCCTCTTCATAGAGGCAGGTGATCGCATCCGCGTCAAAACCGCAACCGGCGAATACACAGAGCGTGTAGCAAAAGGATGAAAGTAAAAACGATATATTTTTACCAGACACAGCAATGCAATTTTCCACCATTCCTATACAAACAACACATACCGTGGCACACTAAGGATAATCCTACATAGGAGGAGGGCGTCTCAGGATGCCGCAAAACACCCACGAACATTCGTGGGGTGTTTTGTTTTTAGGAATCCTTTTTGTCAGAGTCAATTCGTTGCACCGGAATACCTCTACTCTCCAAAACCACATCTCGCAACCGCAAACCCATCACCAACTCTATGTCATCAGCACTCTTCCCCTCCTTGAACAAATACTCCTTAATTTTTTCAAAAGAATCTGTCTGCATCTCTTGCCGAATAATATCCTTTGCCTTTTCCTGTATATCAAAAGCATTTTTTATCATCGTAAACCTTTCAACCAGCCGATCCTTATTGCTTTTCAGATACACCTCACCTCCACTCTCCTTCAACACCCTCTCACCCGCTTCTGTGAGAGTCATAGGGCTCTTCTTTGCTACCAACTGCTCTTCCCTAACCCCCTCTAATTTACTCAATCTACCTTGTATATTAAATAGCCAGAAAAAAACACCTCCAAACATTGGTGTTAATGTTGACGCTAATACAATCAATAGACTTCCTATTGTCATTAACCATAGCATACCACAACCAAAAACGAGTAACGCTTCACCTTCTCACAAAACGCTACTGCTTAACATACGGCATCAGTGCCATATATCGCGCCTGCTTTATCGCCCTCTTCACTTTCCGCTGATACTTCGCGCAAAGACCACTTCGCCGCCGCGAAAGCACCTTCCCATGCGGGTTAACAAACTGCTCAAGGAGATGCACATCCCGATAGTCAACATGTGGTATGTTGTGCTTCGTAAAGTAACACTGCTGATTGTCTTCTTTTTTCTTCTTCATAAAAAAATATATTAAAAGGGGATATCATCCGGATTAATGGTTGCCTCAGGATAGTTCGGGGTCTTTGGTGGTGTCGCTGGCGCATTCGCCACAGGCGCATTCGCCACAGGCGCAGAAGATCCCTGCTGCTGTGGTGATGGTGCTGCCTGCTGACCCTGCCCTGTCGCGCCGCCACCATTCCGCCGCGGCCCAAACTGCATCTGCTCACCAATAATCTCCGTACGGTACCGTTTCTGCCCGGTCTCCTTATCATCCCAACTACTGGTACGCAAACGCCCCTCAATAAAAACACCTCCGCCTTTCGTCAGATACTGCTGGGCAAGATCCGCCAACCGACCGAATAGCACGACATTGTGAAACTCCGTCTCCTCCTGCCGCTCACCTTGCTGATTATTATAGTATCGATTGGTCGCAATTCCCACATTCGCAATATTCGTGCCACTCGGCAACTGCCGGAGTTCAGGGTCCCGTGTAAGATTGCCGTACACCATTACTTTGTTAATAAACATACATTCCTCTTTATACGATCACAGTATACCACTCACCCTGCCGCTGCGCCACCCTCTTCATCCGGCTGCGCGGCAATACCGCTCTCCCCTGCTCCCTGACCATCCTTGCCGGAAGCGGCAGCAGTATCGGCCTTCTTATCGTCGCGATCAGTCACCTCCTCCTCTTCCTCCTCAGTACCCGGCAACACCTCACCAATCCGTGTATCATCAACAACTGTTTCAAGCAGCAAAAACCGCAACACTTCCGCATCGTCATACAGCACCCGTTCAATCTGCTTCACACCATCCCGCAAAGACCGAAACTTCACTGATCCAAAATACGCCTCGTCATACCGATTATACGACCCGTCCCGCTGCCGCACGGTATGCCGAATAGTGTACACAAGGTCACACAACTCAGGAAACACTTCGCTAAGCATTTCCCCATGCTCCGAAACAACCCCCTTCACCCGATCAAACGCCACGGAAACCTTGTCCGCATCAATGCTCGGAACGAGGTGAAAACTCACCTCATATACTTTTTGCTCACTCTTGTTAGCCATACTACACAGTATAGCAGGACAAATAAAATACACAACCGCCGGAACACCGAACCTCTCGTAGTATCCACACACCAAACTGACAAAAAAGTTTATCCGAAGTATAGTACTACTATGAAAGAGGCTCCGGACCCTGCGGGACATCCGGGCCTTTTTCGCTTTAATGCCTACCCACGCAACTTCTCTAATGTTCCATCCCGCACATCAGCAAAAAACTCCTGCACAATCCCCGCCAACGGCACAGCAATCACCACACCAACAAAACCAGCAATCGCACCGCCAACTACTGCCGCAAGAATAATCAATATAGATGAAACCCCAACAACCTTACTCACCACCAACGGATAAATCAAGTTATTCTCAAGTTGCTGAATAATAATAAACAATGCCACGACAAAAAACACCGTCGTCAAGCTACCAGATGTCCACGCCATCAGCACCGCCGGAATCGCCCCAAAAATAGGTCCGAAGATAGGAATAATTTCCATCACACCGGCAAACACAGACAGGAACAACGCATTCGGCACCCCAAGGATAACCAGCGCAAGGTAGGTGAGCACACCGATGATCAGCATCAACAATGCCTGCCCCTGAAACCATTGACTCATCTTCACCTGTACTCGACCCCACAAATCCTTCACATATTCACGATACTTCGGTGGTGTTATAACGAATAAAAAAGTATCCAGCGACTTCGGATTAACCGCAAATAGGAAAGTGAGTAGGAAAAACAAAGTGATGTTCACTAACCCGCCAAACAAAGAAAAAACGCCGATGCCACCCACCTGTAGCAACCGCTGCACGGTATCCGTTATCTGCTGCGGAGAGTTCACCAACGCCTGAATGGACTGCGTGGTAATAATGCCATCAAAAACAGTCCCATCAGTCGCACCCTTAATTTTTGCAACTGTACTGGGCAGAGATTCCAAAAAAATCTGATACTGCTGCAACACAATCGGCAATAATGAATACAAAAAATAGGAAAGTACCAAAAACGCTGCTGTGTATAATATCACCACCGCAATCGGCTCCGGCACTTTAAACCGCGCAAAAAACCGCTTCCCCGGCGCCAACGCCATAGAAAAAATAACCGCTGAAATAACAATCAAGAGAATATCTCGTATCTCGTACAAAAACCACGCAACCGCCAAATAAAATAGCACTAAAACAACCGTGCCAGAAGTAATCTGTATAGTGATATCCTTACCTTTCATACCACTTCCAGCATACCATGCCCACCGCACAAGCAAAAAAAATGGTTGCGTGATAATACAATCACGCAACCAAGTAAAACCATCAAAACTTCTCAACACAGATCATGTGCTTTTGACAAGAAACCGGATGCAGCCACAGCGACGGCGTGTCGCTGGACGGTGTATCATTGACAGGACATCGCCACGCGTACAATCTCCAGTCAGGGCGATTCCGCTGGGCATCATACAAAACATCTAGTGCATCAGGGTTGAGGCCCACACTGAATTCTGGGCCAGGTAAGGTACTACTCTTCTCCGAAGTAATGTCAATTTCTTTAAAAACATCTTTGCCCGGAGGAACCAAAATGCACCCGACCTTGTATAGGTCGTCGCCAGTCCTGTGGGCAAGCATATTGTGCAACTCTGTCTCTTGACAGAAATCTATCAGCCGACTTTCAACAGTGGAAACATCGACTGTGCAGTCCTCAAACCCAAGAACCGAACTCCCAACCTTCTTTGCGAGGGAACGAAGCATACCAACCTCTTCGGGAGAGATGCGCAGGGTTCTCTTCCAGTGTCCAATACTAAAATCATGCTTCAACACTTCTGTTGTTAACATAGTAAAATCCTCCTCAAATCCTTCAAAAAAAAGAACTAAAACATCGTAAAACCAGTATAGCACAACACTCAGAAAACACAAAATCTGCCGTCGCACCTGCACCCAGCAGCGCATCGCTACGGCGACACAACATCAATCATGTCAACCCGCCCACCCGCATCAACTTCCCGCTCATACGAAACCACCCTCGTATCCCCAACTTGTTCCGCTGTAATCTCCGTTGTTAACTGCTCAACACTCCCTTCAAGTAACTCATCAGTGTAAGCGTCTCGTGCGCGATAAGTCGCCCGCTTCGCCAAAGTAAGGTGCTGACCAACATCTCGCACTTGCGGCTTCACCGCAACCTGAAACTCAATTGACCGACTAGACCGAGGCCCACTCGAAGTAAGCGACGGCAAACGAACGGTTACTGCATGCTCATACGCATCGTATGACCACTCACTCAACGCAACCCCCGAAGTAACATCCGTCAACGAAACCCCTCGTCCGAGTGGCACCACAAGCTCAACTTGCGACACATCATTACCACTATTTTTCAAAAAATATTTCAAAGCATAGGTGGTCTCCCTCCCCGCTTGCGGCGGCAACGGACCAGAGTTCCGCACCGCACTCGTTGCATACAGCGTACTCCCAACAACTTGCAAGACACTCCGCACATCCACCTGACCAACAGCAATATCCTCAGCCCGCTCAATCTCCCCATTATCAGTTCGTCGTGCCTGCGCAGCTACACGCACCTGCACATACTTCTGGGTCTGAGCAAGTTCAGCTAAATCCGGCAAAACACGAAAAGAGAAAGAAAGGGTGCCACTACCACCGACACGCACGGAAGAGAGTGAATCATCACCCTCCTTATCCCATACAACTTGCCGCCGAACTTCATCAAAAAATCCACCATCCTCAGGAGTAATACTACTCTCATCCAACCCGGTCCCACGAAGAGAAACAGTAAGAGTAAGATCGTGCAATCGTGACACATCCTGATTAACCCAATAGAGAGCACCTCGCACCACATCACCGGGAGAAACAACAATACGCTCCTCCTGCCTCCCATTCAACCGTACCTGCGTAGCGAGAAACGCCTCGCCAACATCCACAACATCCTCTTCAACCGCAACAACAACAGCATCCCCAAACTGCTCTCCTGATGGCGCAACCCGTGCTTGTGCCGAAATCGCCTGCAACACCTGCTCACCACCTCGAATCGTCCCGGTTATCGTAATAGTTGCCTGCGCACCCGGCTGCAAATTAGGAAACCGCCACTCTGTGCCACTTACATTTGCTGGAAGTGGCAAAAAACGCTTTGGAGTAAAACCAGCAGGATACCGCAAATACACATACACCATCGGCAAAACATCAGAAGAGTTTGACTGCACATCAAATGAAAACGAAACCTCCTTCCCGGAAACCGCACTATCATACTTCGGCTTGCTCACCGACACCGGGGAAGTGCGAAGCAACACCGCATGCGACCCCCGCCGTGTCTGCCGCTTTGCAACTCCAGGAATCGTGTACTCCAAGAGGTAGGTCAACTCCTTCATAGCACCACTCTCACCATAAAACACCGGTGTGATATGCCGATTCAACACACCACCCCGCTCTATGCCCCCCAAAAACAATTCCTTATCACTATTCTCCAACGGCAAAACAGCATCATCTTCCCGTTTATAAACACCTTTCGGATAAGTGATATAGAGGGACACCCCTTCTATCGCAACCGAGTTCCGATTCGCCACCCGTATCGTCAGCGGCACTGCCGCCCCACCATCAACTGCGGTTGCACCCTGCGTCACAATCGTGATTTTCTCAGGGGAAACAGTCCGATCAATGCCGGCATACCGAATAAAATACGCAGTCACCACGGCAGTAACAAAAAACAAGAAAGTACCAATGGTCAGATACACGAGATAGCGGGACCGAGCCGGATGCCCAACTGAACCAGACCACTGTGAATCAGTATCCGCCTCTTCTTGTGTAAGAGTCGCCTTCTTATCAACCGCCTTCTTTTTAGTGTCATAGTACAGCAACCGTGAAACATCGCGCAACCTCATATACTGTGTATTGTGCCATACGACCAAACACCTCACTGAAAAGGTATACTATACATAATGTTCAAAAAAATACTTGCAAAGCTAAAAAAACAGGATGCAACAGTCGCAACGCAGCAACCAACCGCCACCGACGAGATGGTGATTTTCCTAAACAAGCTGAAAGACATCTTTGCCGAAGAACTCCTCATTGATCCAAGAATTCGCGACTTTGAACTAACGACCTACGGCAACAGCTGCCGCCAACGCTGCAACAACATACTGGAGCAAACAACCCAACTCACAGAAAAAATAAAAAAGCACATAAACCAACACCAAGAGCTCCACGCAGAAAAAGAAAACTTTGCCACTTTCGTCAACAACCTGTTCACCAACCTCCAGCAGTCATCAGAAAAACTGCACAACATCCTCAGCCAGCAAGAAATCAAAGACAAAGAACGCCAACTCAAATGCTATGACCTCGGCATGACAGTCCAGCAGTCAACCCGCACCCTCATAAACACCTACATAGCCGAATTTGATAAAACACAACAATAAAATTGACTTTTCTTGAGAAAAAACTATACTAAGCAAAGAAAGAGTGTGGAGTCCTTGTATAGAATTTCGCAACAAAAGGAGAGAAACATGAATAAATATGCTGCCGTCGCAGTCATACTAATGATGCTGTGTGTCATAGCAAGCTGCGGCAAAATAGACGAGCAGACCCCTGATGATGACATCGGCGCAACCGCAACCCTAACACCACAACTAAAATCCAAATCGCCGGCAGAAAAGGCGGAAGGTCTCCTGAAGCAATTTCAGGAAGAAAGAGAGAGGATATTCAAGGCGAAGGGAATGGTGGACATCCCTGACATCGCTAGAGCAATGCAGGAAATACTCAAGATGCACCCAGAAACTTTCGTGAGCATTGCACAAATCTTAGATGAGCATATAGAGCCACTAGAAGATGAGGACATGCATAAGGATGACCTCAGAGCACGAAACAAGGTAAGGAAGTGGGCTGAGGAAAAACCATGGCTCATCAGTTTAGAAGGGGTAATCGCATACTACAGTCTGCACGACTATGCGATCAGGGAGTACCTACGCCTATCATTCGAGCACCCCGAGGAATCCAAAGAAGAGGTGCTTGAAAGATACAAAAAATCTGTCAAGGAAGGCAAGGTGCGCCTCGCACCACCCTTCCTCATGTAAAGAAAGGGCTCACCAAAGGTGAGCCCTTTTCACTTTGTATTGTTTTTAAACACACAAGTCCAAATAAAAGGCGGCTCAAAAGAGTCGCCTTTCAAGATGGTGAGACCACCTCCTCTCATTTTTTAAAAAAGAATGAGGAACAAGAGTACAGAAGCATGATAAACGAAAACGCAGCGAGAGCACCGACAAAAACTTCTTTCATAACCACACCTCCTGTGCGAAGAATCCGATAAAACTATACCACAAAAATGAAACAAATTACGAAGAAACGCCAAACTGTCGTGATTTGGCAAGCGACTCCAGCAAATCAGACCCGGCAAATCCAGCAAGAAGTGACACTCGCCAGTCACCATCAGTCAGCACGCCAACCACACAGCCGACAAGCACCGCCAACAACAAGGAGAACAGCAACTTAGAGAGTTGAAACGGCTCCTTGTCCCGCACCACATGCTTAAAAATACCCACCAACCCTCGCACCAACCCCCCAATCGCACCGGGGAGAACGGAAAGAATGATAACTGAGGTGTCAATGCCCATACAACAACAGTATACCATTACGATGAGAACAAAACCGCTTCCTGCACAACAGTATCACAAGAAGAAAATGCTGCTAAAAAATCAGCGGGATGCGGTGCAACGAGGTGTAGCGTTTCAGTGTGCCAATGCGCTCGCAACGACAGTCGCCGAGAATGTAGCGCCAGCCGAGAAAAGCCGAGCATCGGCTCCTGAGAAGTCGCATACAGCGGATCACAAACGATGGGGGTATACATTGACTGCGCATGCACCCGAATCTGATGGGTCCGACCAGTTTTCGGATAGAACCGCACAAACGACGCTGCCTCCGTACACGACCCAACCACTACATACTCCGTCCGTGCCGTCCGCAACTCCCCACGGGTATGGCGTGTGGCAAATCGCCGAAAGTCAGACCGACTCTTCCCAATAGACAGAGTCACCGTCCCCCGTGCCTCCCGCGGCTTCCCGTACACAAACGAATGATACTCCTTCTCAACTTTCCCTTTCTGAAAATGTTTCTTCAACGCAGAAAATGCCTGCTGCTGCTTTGCCAGCACCATTACCCCTGAGGTATCCCTATCAAGCCGATGCACCATCCCTGGCCGCAACAGTTGACAGTCCTGCTCTCCCACCCCTCGCATCTCAGGATACCGCGCAAGTATCCAATCAACCAGCGTCTCATCAGTCCCCACCCCTTGATGTACTACCAATCCAGACGGCTTGTTAATAGCCACAATATAGTCATCCTCATACAGCACCGCCGGCTCCATATACAACCATAATACAGCAACACAACCACCAAACAACAAATATGCACCTCTGACTAAACTAATTACTACTAAAGCAGCATCGCTACCAACCAACACCACCACAAGCACCACACAACACTATCCAAGGAGAAGTGAGGAAGATGCAGGTATACTGTGCGTATGAACCATGAAGAACTTCAGAAACTCATCCGAGATATCACCTCCTTCCCAAAAGAAACCGAAACAGTTGAGTTTAAAGAAAGTAATTCCGACAAGAAAAGAATAGGTCGAGACATATCAGCTTTATCAAATTCCGCCAATCTCAAAGGGGAAAAATTTGCTTATTTGGTTTTCGGCATACAAGATGAGACACATAAAATTGTGGGTACATCCTACAATCCAAAACAAGAAAAAGTTGGCTCCACAGAACTTGAGCTCTGGCTTAATCAACGAATCAATCCGAAGGTTGATTTTTCAATACACGATTTTGTCTACGAGGGAAAACCTATTGTTTTATTCAAAATCCCTCCAGCCACAACAAGACCGATTAATTTCTCGGGCACCTCATATATCCGTATCGGCAGTTCCACAACGGAACTGAAAAATCATGTGGAGAAAGAACGCAAGATATGGATAAATGTCAGCAAAAACAGTTTTGAGAAGAACACGGCGAAAGAGCATGTAGCAATTTCAGAGATTCTTAACTTGCTTGACCACTCTGCATACTTCACTCTCACTAAACAAAAAACACCCTCACAAACAACCGAATTCGTTGAGAAAATGGCGCAACATAACTTGGTAAAAAAAACAACCGGAACAGAGAAGTATGACATATTAAACCTCGGCGCAATCTTGTTTGCAAAAGATCTCGCAGATTTTCAATCTGTTACACGGAAAAAAATACGGATTATCACTTACAGAGGAAACACAAAAGAAAAAAGGGAGCGAGAGCATGAAGAGCAACTCGGTTACGCCACAGCATTTAAAAAAGTGCTTGAATACATACATGAAAAACTACCGGTTAATGAAGAAATCTCCAAATCACTTCGCAAGGAACATAAAATGTATCCCGATGTCGCCATCCGAGAATTCGTTGCTAATGCATTGATCCATCAGGACTTAGCATTAACTGGCACCAGTCCGATGGTGGAAATTTTTGATAAGCGTATTGAAATAACTAATCCGGGTAAACCTTTGATTGACATTGATAGATTTATTGATCATCCGGCGCGTTCACACAATGAGAGTATGGCTGCTTTTATGCGAGAAATCGGTATTTGTGAGGAATCAGGCACAGGGATTGATCGAGCACTTACTGCTATTGAAATCTACCAACTCCCGGCACCAAAGTTTGAGGCATTTGATGATTTCACACGAATAACCCTATATGCCCATAGAAATCTGAAAGGTATGAGCAAAGAAGAAAGAATTCGAGCATGCTATCAACATTGCGTCCTTCTATATGTTCGGGGAGAAAGGATGACAAATGCATCCTTGCGAAAACGGCTAGGAATTGAAAGAAAGAATTATCCTATGGCAACAAGAATTATAAACGAAACGATAAAAAAGGGAAAAATCAAGATGTCTGGAAAGGTCAGGGAATATGTTCCTTTCTGGGGATAATGAGCAGCATGTAACACTTTTACCTATTTTTCAGGCAAAGAAAGAAAATATCCTATAGATAAAGGATATTTGATGTAAGTGGCATGTAACACTTTTACCTATTTTTCAGGCAAAGAAAGAAAATATCCTATAGATAAAGGATATTTGATGTAACTGGCATGTAACACTTTTATTGATATTCGCCACATATAGTACAGCAACACTGACACACCCATGCGCTTGCTTAAAATACGAGGTATCAGGCAACAAAGCCATGGCACCTGCCCATCACCCGCCACCCACCTCAACAGAGTAAAAAACAAACACCGTGGCGCTGCAAATCTAAACCCTACTCAACAATAACAGTCCCAACTGCTTGTGGATTGATGTGGTCATGGAACTGCCACGCACCAACCTCATTGAAAGTGAACGCATACGCCGCACCAGGACCCAACGCCTCACACGCGTCAAAAATCATTGATCGCTCATCAGTATCGCATTTAGTAATACCTGAACCAGGATACTCCCGGTGTGTCGGATGAAGATTTGCTGCTGGCCAAAACACCCGATCTTGGTTCACCCACAGCACTCGCTCCCCTGCCGTGATATAAACCTCACTCGGCACATAAGCCCCCTCCTCATACACAATAATAGAACGATACGCAAAATCAGGGGAAAGAACGCCATCTGGAAGCACGATCGACGGAGCATCCGCATCAACAACAGAACGATCATACGCACCGGTCTCATCAGCATACTCAACACCTTCCTCAACCTCAGAACCGTAACCGCCAAACAGAGAAGTAACAAAAGAAGTAATAAAATCAATCACCCTCTGGAACCACGGTCGTGAATCCGCACCTTCATAACCGCCCATGCCACCAGCGTGAGTGTGGTGACTTTCAATTCCAGAAGAAGCATCCGCAACCGAATGCCGACACAACTCGGCATACCCATCAACAACATCGGAACAAACATCCAGCACATTGAAAGGAGATCCTTCAAACCAGTCAACCAGATACCGCCCATGATTCTTATAGCATTGCTCACGATGCTGCGCAGCAGCAGTGCTACAAGGGGAAAACGGATCATCAATGATAAATCCGTCACCTCTGACGCCATCAGAAACAAAAAACTCATTCACATTTTCCATAAACACCCCATCCCAGCAATACACTTGAAACGCAGGAGATATCGCATCACACAAAGTAAGGGCAGGGGTAAGAGCATAATCTCCATGCTTCATAAACATGTGCCCCATTTTGTGGATACACATCTCGTAAATCACCCGATCAGAAGAATAAGAAGTGCAAATTGCATTGGCGTTGTCCAAAGGGGTGGAATCACGCAAAAGAAGCGTTTCACTAAAAAAGCCATAAGAACACCCATAATAAAAATCACTCCCGCAATCCATAAAAGCCGTAGGACCACCCTCAACATACCGCAACGCGAGAGAACGCCCAATTCTCTGTGCGAGTGTATACCCGACCATCTGTGCAAGCACATCATCATCAGAAGGTGCAGCAATACGCACCAAATCACTCAACACAGCGTGGGCAAAATTCGGACCAGAACCAACCATCGCCGCATCAACAATATCCTCCAAACACTCCCCCACCTCTTGACCCGCACAAATTGCCGAATAACACGCCCCCCGTTCTGCATCAGACAATGCATGACACACACGCACCTCAGACGGCAAAGTAGCATGCTCCTCACCCCCATGCGCAAATACCACCCCAACAGAGAATAAAAAACAACCAGAAAAGGCAAGGGCAAAAAAAGCAGAGTAAAAAATCCGACCTATGACCATATACAATAAAGTATACAGCACAACGATAATTTAATACGCAAATATGTGGAAATCTACTCAGAAACAATAACCGTACCGGTCGCCCGCGGATTGATGTGATCATGGAATCGCCATCGCCCCACCTTCGAAAAAACAAACGAATACTCCGCGCCAGGACCCAATCCCTCACACGCATCAAAAAGCATCATTTGCTCATCCGTGCCACACTTCTTAATATCCGATCCAGGATAGACGGTATGTGTCGGATGGATATTAGAAGCAGGCCAAAATGAGCGTTGGTCATCCTCATTTACCCACACCACCTTCTGCCCAACCGAAATGTGCACCACATCAGGGACATATCGACCGTCCACATATCGAATAACCGCAGTATCGGTTTTTTCAACTGCATGAGAAACTTCGGCACCCTTGTCGTCCGCCGACAACGGAACAGCACGCGGGATTTCACGCTGCACACACTCCATCTGATACCGTTCCGGCAACCTTTTACAAAGAAGTTGCATATCCTCTCTCGGAATAACCTCCGCCATCTGTGTCATCAAACGATCATAGCACACCTTCTCAAACGAAGTTTCCAAAGAAAGTGCGCAGAACTCAATCGCACCGCCTGCTTGCGATGGATCCCACAACAGATTGTTCAACACCCCCTCCAAACAGCCATTTCTACCAGGAACATGCCGTATAGCCGTACACACATCATAACTCCTGACAGGGTGTAGTAAAAACCGACTGGAAACTGTCCTCCCCATGCTGTGAAAGCAAGAAAACCGAAACGGCTCCGGTGCCTCAGCACACGCCTCACCAACCGCACCAAAACTGCCGAACAGTCGATGCATCTGATCGGTCTGCAACCAGTAACACTCATACTTGTACCGATCCTCAACAGCATTGCAGGGGTAGTGCGGGTCATCACTGAGGTACTCCGTATGGTGATACGCACCTTCCTCATCCTCACTCGAACTAATGCTCCCGACAATATTCTCCATAAACACACCAGAATAACAAGATCGCCGATGATACTCTTGCTGGATAAGATCACACGCCGCAAGCGCATCATGCAGACCGTAGTCATACCACGCCATCAGCCCATGCCCGATACCATGAATACATTGATGCATGTGAAACCTGTTCCCGACCTCATCCCCACAGAGTGCTTGCATGCTTCCAATCAAATCAGCGGTGCCGTACTCCGCAAAAAATGCCTCAGTCGCACCATGACGGCAACCAGAATGGCACTCAATTCCGCAACTCTTGAACGACTCACCACCAAACAACTCAAACGCCCGTCGTCCCATCTCGTGCGCCCGATTATGACAATCAATCCCCTTCGCATACCCAAGCCGACTCAACGACGCAGTCAATGACCGCAAGGTATGCGACTGGAGTGCTTCGTCCATAAAAACATCGTCATACAACAACTTCTCTGAATCCATTTCAGAAGTCAACACCGCAGTCGGCGCAGACCGAACAGCACCTCCACCCCACAAAAATAAACACAGAAAAGCAAAAAAAGCAAAAAGCAAAAAAACCGCTGACAATATTTCTTTCATAGAAAATACACACAAACATAATACCACAAAATCACAACGCTACAAAAACCGCAAGGTGTAGGTTCAAACAAATAATGCACCACATAAAAAATTGAGGAAAACAAGGGAAACAGTGCCATCAGAATATATACAAATACAAATCTTAAGAAAGCAGATTCATCTAAATCTTTTACAAACAACAGGCAGCCCCTTAGTGGCAACAGCACAATAACGCGCCGCTGAACGAAAACCGCTCTCTGTATCGTTTATACCCAGTATACGACCAATCGCATAACTATGGCAGAGAGAAACATATGAGTCCGGAAATAAATCACATAATAAAGCAGCCCTGCTCACACGATCACCAGAGAAACGGGGAAGTGTCCCCCGAGAAATAACATCACCACCTATCGTGATAAAACTCTCAGAGAGCGCGGCAAAACACAACTCCACATCCTCCCCCTTCGCACTGAAACATACACCGACGAGATCATCCAAGTGAGCACTGTACAAATACGGTAAATACCTTCTGTGATGGTAGTGATAGCAGACATGCTTGTACGAGTGCTCAATTGAATCACAAGGAGCAAGCCAATTTTCATGAGGGAGGAAGACAGCATTCTCAGGAGGTACTCGCCCGGCAACAAAACCCAAAGCATTTTCCATAAACACACCACTAATGCACCCCTCCTGATCATCAGCAATAGAAATTTCACGACAAGCAGTCAATGCATTTTTTAAATGATAACCCTCCTGCATCATGACTCCGTGACCACTGCCATGGTAACACTGCTCCCGATCAAGTGAATTTTCGTCAAAAGAGCCACACACCTGATTTATTACATTGACGAATGAAACTGAAGATTCGACCAACAAACCTTCAAAAAATCCATGCACACACCCATAATCAAAATCAATGGGACACCGATTAAAAACCTCGCCGGCACTGCCGTAATATTTTGAAGTTGTCCTGCCCACAGTATGCGCTAACTGGTGAAAATCACCCGAAACGGAAAATGCACTGCTCTCGGATATCTCCCGCAACACTGCTATACCCTCCTCCGGACCCTTTAGCGCAGAAACATTTGCAACGATGGACTCAGCACAAAGATACCCCAAATCGTACTCACACAATACGCGAGACAAACACTCCGCTCTTTCCTGTTCAAGGTCCAAGCATGCAAGCACCTTCTGGCGCACAACAAAAACATCTAAATCTACTATCGTTATGAGAGCAAACACCCCTACTACCCCACCGATCAATAGCAAATAACATGATAAAACATATAGTTTCATATACTCCATTTTTCAAGAAAACACCGCCAGCACATACCCAACCATACGCATAAAAAAATCATGCAATGCAGCAAAGACAGTGCCTGGTGCACTATCTGCAACAGCGCCCCCGCGACGCTCCAATCCAGGCCATATCCGCAGACAGTCGCCACGATATTTCTCCGAAACATCAGCACAGAAATCCATTTTCTGCTCAACAGCAGCAGTAAAGTCATGTAACCGCTCACGCACCTGACGATAACAATCCTCCTGATACCGTGCATCCAAGAGTACGCAGTACCGCACCGCCTTCTCCAATCGACCAGAACGACTATTCAAATCGTCCATATAGTAACTCACAAGAAACATGTGGCATGCACCTCTATACCCTGCCGGCAACTGATTACACAGATATATCGTTTTTTCGACCACATCCCCCCTTAATGGAGAACCAGACGCACGCAAAACCTGATCCTGCGGTCCTTCTATAAACAAGCGAGAAGCACCCGAAATACAAATACCGAAATCATCCCCTGCGCCACGACACAGGGACACCAAATTCTGCAACGAAACAGAGGTAACATATTGCACATAATACATAAAGTGTGAAGAGTAGCAGGCACCGCGATAGCGTTCAGCAAGAGAATTACAAGGAGCGAGTAAATCATCAGCATGATAATACCGATCATGCGCATCAGGAACTCGCCCCTCAATAAACCCTTTCCCACTCTCCATAAACACCCCCCCGTAACAACCGGAGACACCGAAAAAATCCGGCAATGCGTCACAAGTGCGTAACGCTTCATCAAGATCATACGCAGCATCCATCATAACACCATGACCGCCACCATGATAACAGTTGGCAGTGTCATTCTGGATAGTATTGTCATCGGAAGCACAAATCGAAAACAACACCTCCGCAGGAGACAAGGAGCCACCCTGCAGCGCTGCTTCGAAAAAGCCATGATGGCAACCATAATCAAAGGTAACGGGACACTGAATAAAAATATCACTGGTACCGCCATGATGCCGAGACGCAGACCGACCAGCAATGTGTGCCAGCTGATGTTGGCCAAACACATGGGCATCCGACATGTCAAAAGCGGGAGTGCCGACAATCTCCTGAATTACAGCAATACCAGCAGTAACATCACGCAACGCGACCACTTCATACACCAAATGCTCAGCACAAATATAACCCGCACCTCCAACACCCTCACACAGAGAAGCATAACATTCGCCCCTTCCTGTGGAGAGGGTTAAACACTTCCCTAACCCAGAACGAATCGTCGGATTTGCATATTGATCAACAGCGATAAGTGGTGCAGCCGACACGCCATCTCCATCATGTGCTCGCGCTTCTCGCGCAAAAGTGACTACCACATACTGAAACGCCGTTTTCAAAAAACGCCACGCGCGTGAGAAAAAGGTATCTTCAGGATCGCTACGCACTTCCTGATCTCCTGCAGCATGCTCCTCTGCAAAAAATCCATCATATGCACCGCGCCCCAGGCAGTCATCACGATACTGCCCCGGCACAGAGGCACACGCTTCCTCCTTTTCATCCTGATGCAGTATCAGATCACCCAAACGCCTCCCGATCTCCTGATAGCAGTCCGGCGCGTATTGCTCTTCGACTTTTTCACAAAACTCAAAAGTCCGCTCCGCTCCATATGAAACAGTAATCTGATTGATGGCAGGCCGATAACAAACACCCCGATATCGCTCTGGAAACATGTTGCATAAATAAATGGTCTTCTCAATAAAATTCATAGCAGTACCGGGTAAAAATGAATTCTGAAGATCCTCAAAAAGAATATGCCACCCGAATCCAATCACACAATCCTCAGTATAGTCACCAGCACCGAGACAGGTAGCGATAACTGCATCTAAATCATACTGCAACGCCCTCCCAAGATACAAGATGTGCACACGAAAACAAGCGGTCCGATACTTTTCGTCCACCACACTACACGGCGCAAGCAAGTCATGCGCATCAAAACTGTTATGCTCTGGATACAACGCTAAAATCCGGTTATACCCACTACTATTTTCCATAAACACCCCTCCCCAACATGCATACGAATCCGGCAACTGATCACAAATCGCAAGTGCCTCGTCAAGGTTGTAGCTAGCATGCATCATCACCCCATGCCCTGATCCATGATAGCAATTCGGCTTCCCGATGGCTGGCTTATCAGGCAAACTCTCACACACCTCCGCAATCGCATCGGCAGGAGAAGCGGACTCAGCAAGAGAAATTTCAAGAAACCCATGCACACATCCATAATCAAACGAAGTTGGGCAACGCAAAAATGCCTCTCCGTCCATACCGATATACCGCGCTGTCGCCCGTCCAACTACATGCGCCAAACTATGACCACTATCACCAATTGAGAGATCAAAAAGTGGGCTGGCAACCATTTCCCCCAGTATCTGCATCCCCACCTCAGGACCAGCACGCACTTCACGCGTTACCGCTTCCAAAATACGCTCCGCACAGAGATACCCGGGATCATACTCACACAAGGAAGCGTAACATGCTGCGCGGTCATCCGACTGATGCCGACACCGTTCCACCTCAGAAAGCAACCCATCAGGCGAGGCAGAATCATCCGCAACCTGCGCGGAAACCGGTCGAGCAAACAAAATCGCAAGAGAACCAAAAAGGTCACCGAGAAAATGCACAACCTGACCGACGACCCTCCCTAACCGACCGCCATCTCCAGAAGAAACAACAGCGGCACCTGCACGCTTCACACCTGAATCATTATCAAGACAAATATCCCTATACGCCACAGGGAGTGTCGCACATGCTTCACGCTTCACCACTTCACCCCCCAAGCTACTCATATACCGACCAGCCCTCCTGAAACACAAAGAACGGTAACGCACATCGATTCCTTCACAGAACACAACAAGCCGGGATAAGTCGGGGTAATCAAAATTCAGAATAGCAGCAACAAGAAAAGTTGGACACACCTCCTGATATGCCTCAGGAAACTGACCACAGAGAAAAATGACCTTATCCATATAAGCAAGGTCTTCAACACCAAAGTGTGTGGCAAGTGCATCCACTCTTGAAGGGTTCTGCAGCATATTCGCAAGACCACCAATGCAATCACGCGCATATTCACCAGCCCCCATACACAAACGAACTAATCCATCCAACGAATCAGTATAGGTATGCATAAGGTAGCTATAATGCTCCGCATAGCATGGCGGCTTGAATCGATCCTCAACGGTATTACAGGGATAGAGCGGATCATCCTGCCGAAAGTTCTTTTTCTTCATCTCCCAACTCCGCGACGGCCACGCATTTTCCATAAACAAACCACCGAGGCAACTCCCAACCCACGCATCAGGAACAGCAACACAGCGTTTCAACGCTGCACCAAGATCGTAACTCTCTTGCATCAAAAAAACATGCCCTGCACCGTGATAACAATACGACTTTTCCTTATCCGAAGTACTCTCGGGCATACCCTCACAAATAGCGACTGCAACACGCACAGGATCATCAACCTTCACCAAGGTATCCTCAAAAAATCCATGATAGCAACCATCATTAAAGTCGTGCGGACAAAGCAAAAAATTTTCACCCGACGAACCAAATACCCGCGATGTCGCTCGCCCAATGATGTGCGACAACAAATGCCCATCAGTAGTAATGGCAAACACAGGACTCGCCATCAGCTCATGCAACACCTCCATCGCCCGCTCTGGACCGGCAATCTCAGTCGCCACATCTAATATTTCCTCCGCACACAGATAGCCAGGTTCATACTCACACAACGAAGCATAGCAGTCCTCTCGCCCACCATCCTCCACCAAGCACCCCTTCATGCCATCCATCATAACTAACGAGGCACCACCATCACCAGAAACGACAACACCCTCCGCAAAAGCAAATGGTAGCAAAAGGGGGAATATGAGGGAGGTAAAAAACAAAAAACAGCGCGCCAACATACCCCCAGTATACAATCGTAAAAAGCCCTTACTGAAGCAAAGAGGTGATGGCAGTGTACCGACAAACAGTATGAAATAAGGGGTGCTACACACCAAATCAAGCACGAAAAGACCACTGCATACGCAATATCTGACCGCTTAAAGGGAATATGATATACTGATAAATAGAGTAATTTTGAACCTTTAAACAGCATCCATAGAGCATGCATGCTGATACACAGAAACTGCGCTGATACACAGCGGGAGGCAAG
>JGIcombinedJ30088_10000237_pt1 | contig 60498 bp, 46 predicted proteins | sample PinacodermPK_FD_30088 | JGI IMG/M metagenome (IMG submission 30088)
ATCACCTGCTCCGGCGTATGTCTCTTCTTCGCCATCTTTCCCCCCTTTCTACGGCCCAATACTAACATTATACCTGGACCAGTTCTTGGGGGGCAGGTCAAACCAGCGCCACACCGGATTTGTCGGCTATAACGACCAGATCGACTGGCACTACGACTGCACGATGCCCGGTCTGCTGGCTGAAGCCGGCTACCATACGCAGTGCGTCGGCAAGATGCACACCCACCCCTCGCGCAATCTGATGGGCTTCCACAACGTCGTTCTGCATGATGGCTATCTGCACCGCGAACGATCCAAGCGCGACGACTACGGGCTGGTTGACGACTACACCCCGTGGCTGCGGGAACGGCTCGGGCCGGAAGCGGACTACATCGACACGGGCGTGGGCTGTAATGGCTACGCGGCGCGGCCCTGGGTCTACGACGAGATGCTGCACCCGACCAGTTGGGTCACCACAATGGGCATCGATTTTCTGCGCCGCCGCGATCCGACCAAACCGTTCTTCCTGATGCTCTCCTACCACCGGCCGCATCCGCCGCTGGACCCGCCTGAAGCCTTCATGGACCGCTACATGAAGAAGCCGCTGCCGGACCCGATCATGGGAGACTGGGCGCCGGACAGTCTGCCGGTGCGCGGGCTGGACAGCCCAATCCCGACCGATGCGGCGCAACGCGACTACGCGCGGCGGGCCTATTACGCCCAGATCAGCCATATCGACTACAGCCTCAACCGCGTGTTCCAGTCGCTGTTTGAGAACGGCGAACTCGATAACACCGCCATTGTCTTCACGTCGGACCACGGTGAGATGCTCTACGACCACAACCACGTGGCCAAAGGCTATCCTTATGACAGTTCGGCGCGTCTGCCTTTCATCCTGCGGCTTCCGCACGCGGGCAGCCCGCACCACCAAGCGAGGCAGGCGGATGAGCCTATACGGGAGGTGAATCAGGTTGTCGAGCTACGCGATCTGCTGCCGACCTTCTGCGACCTCGCCGGTTGCGACACACCCGCGCACGTTGACGGGCGCAGCATTTTGCCGCTGGCGCGCGGCGAAACCGGCGGTTGGCGCGAGCATTTGCACGGTGAGCATTTCCTGATGAAGGATTCCAACCAGTGGCTGACCGATGGGCGGGAGAAGTATATCTGGTACAGCCAGAGCGGACGCGAGCTGCTCTTCGACCTGGAGGAAGACCCGACGGAGCTACACGATTTGGCCGCGGCGCGCCCGCAGCGCGTGGCCTTCTGGCGCGAGCGGTTGATGGCGGAGTTGGATGGCCGCGAGGAGGGGTTTGTTCAGAACGGGGAACTGGTGAGCGGGATGCCGCAGAGCCCGACGCTGGTCAATGCGGGGCACTATCGGGAGCGCTGAGCTTGGTGAGTAGTGGCTAGGGGTTCGTAACCGGCCAGCGGTGTTTGCTGCGAATCCACCGGAATCCCAACTGGCGCCAAAATGCTATGCACGTTGGATGGAGCCTGCCACCTACAACGACTAACGGGGATAAACCCGTTGACAATCTGTCGAAATGCTGGATTGATCTATGACGCGAATACCCTTTCCAGTTCGACGGTTTGGCTCACGAAATTGATCTGCAGACGATACTCTCTTAGCAGCCGCGTTCCTATCAGAATATCGTGACCCGAAACGAAAGTGGTCTCTGCCACGACTACCGTCGAAAGGGAATTCAACCAGGTAAACATCCTCCTCAATGGTCTGGCCGCCAGCCAGAGCAGAGATGGCCCGACCAACAAAACGGGGATTCAGTGCTTTCTGCAAGAATTCAGGCAACTCGAGATCGCCATTGAAGCCGGTATCTATCGTTGAGGTCAGATGCTGCTCTGCGATAAACAGGGTGATTGTCGGTACTCCGTCAACTGAAACTGTTCCACTTAACACAGCCGACGCCCCTTGCGAAAGTAGGCGCCAGAGCCGATTCGTTCGAAGAATAGGGGAGAATTCAAGCCCTCTCTGTCCCTTTGCATTACGATATCCTGAATCGAGTCGCCGAACCAGATAGATTTGCTGGTCGGGTCGATTCCCACTGTCTGGCCGATCCGATCGGAGAGATCGTGATGCTGCTGATATTCCATCCAGATTTGGCTGGCCTGGTGTGAGTCGGCATCTGTCCAGTCTGGAAATTTCATGATCTGTTCCTCCTATTCGTCACTATTCCCCGCAGCATGACAGCCGGGATGAGTGACAAAAGGCGCCATAAGGCAAAGGCTTGTCAAGCAATTTTCGGAGAATTCCAATATGCCCCCCGTTTGGTGCTACGAGTTCTCGCTTCCAGGAACGCGTCCCGCGGCGCGAGTACGCCTGCTCATTTCTCTCCGCTCCCCAGAAAAGCCAGTTCTCATTGAAAAACCCCGCTAATACACCGGAATCCTCTCCTTCTCCAAAATCCGATGCACATTGGCCGCGGCCAGCGGATATTTTTCGTTCGGCAGGTGTTCGAGCATCATGTAACCGTCGGGATGCTCCTCGTGCCACAGGCGCAGCGCAGTCCCCAGGTCCAACTCCCCTTCGCCCGGAATCTCTTCGTCCATATGGGTTACGAAGCCGTCGCGCACGCTGATATCCTTACAGTGCCCGTGCGTACTGATCGGCCCCATGCAGTCGAAAATATGCCGCAGACGCGTCCTGCTGTCATACACCTGGTACAGTGCCTGGAAATGATTGACGTAGTCCATCACCACCCGCATCCGCGGGCTGCCCACGTCACGAATGATGGCGCGGTTGTACTCCGGTGAGTTCATAATCGTCGACAGATGTGTTTCGACGGCGATGGTCTGGCCGATCGATTCGGCAGCCTCCGCCAACCAGCGTAAAGATTCCAGCAACAGCGCGCGGCGCCCCGGCCGGTGNTTNTCNCGGTGGGGGCTGTANGAGCCATTGGGGCTGAGGCTGCCGGTGCGGATCAATGCCACATGGCCGCCCAACTGGCGCGCAACCCCAAGTCCGCGGCGAATATCCTCCAGCAGACGCGCCCGCGTCGCCTCTTCCGGGTCGAACAGACAGTCCCTGTAGCCGATCCCGACCTGCACAATGTCCATGCCCTCGTCGGCGAAGAGCCGCCGTACCCGCTGCCAGACGGGGGCAGAGGCCGACGGCGAACCGCTGGCAGAGACGGAAAGACCAACTCCGGTCAACTTCAACGCCCGAATCGCGGTCAAATGCGGAAGGCTGATCTCCGCAGGATCAGCGGGCAACATGCCGACAACGCCTAATCTCATAAGACTACTCCATATTGTCCTTACCGTGATCAGCGGTCAGCGCAACGGTTGGTCTCTGACCACTAAAGTTGACATCCGCTGTACATACTGTAGAATCCGTTCAATCCCACCTCAATATATCATCAGATATTATTGAAAAGCGCAAACGGCCGCACCAACACCGCTGGTCACACTTTTCATCCTGATCACGCGACGAAGAGTGTACTTATGAGCGAGGCGCCCGCCCTCTCAGGGGGATCCCGATGCCTGAAACGAACAATCAACCCACCGGCCTCGAGCGGGTACTCGCTTACGTGGATGCCCACCAGCAGCAGTTTATCGACCGTCTGCTGGCCTATGTCGCACAGCCCAGTATCAGCGCTCACGGGATAGGCATCAGGGAGACGGCTGACTCTCTGTACAGCTACCTGCAGGATCTGGGCATGGAGACGCAGCTGCTGGAAGGCACGGGCTGGCCATTCGTATATGGCCGCCACAAACAGCTGCCGCAGGCGCCGACTGCCCTGCTCTACGGCCACTACGACGTGCAGCCGCCCGATCCCCTGGATGCCTGGCTATCGCCGCCCTTCGAGCCGGAAATACGCGACGGCCGCATCTGGGGCCGGGGCGTGGGCGACAACAAGGGGCAGCATCTGGCCCAGCTCCTTGCAATTGAGTCCTGGCTTGCGGTCACCGGCGGCCTGCCCTGCAACGTCATAGTCCTGCTGGAGGGCGAGGAGGAGATCGGCAGCCCCCATATCAGCGACTGCGTGCGCGCCCACCGCGCCCTGCTCGCCGACGCCGACCTCGTGATCACCGCCGACGGCCCCGTCCACGAGAGTGGCCAACCCTGCATCAAGTTCGGCCCGCGCGGCATCGCTTCATTCGAACTGCGCGTGACGCACGCGCAACGGGACTTTCATTCCGGCAACTGGGGCGGCGTTGCGCCCAACCCGATCTGGACACTTGTGCATCTGCTGGCCACGATGAAGAACAGCCAGGGCGTCATCACCATCGACGGATTCTACGACAACGTCGCGCCGCTCAGCGAGTTGGAACGTGAAGCGCTGGATGCCCTGCCTGTCAACGTGGCAGCGGTCATGGCGGGCGCCGGCCTGGCGCGCCTCGATGATCCGCAGGAACGGCCTTTTTTTGACCGTCTGGCCGCGTGGCCGACCTTCACCGTCAACGGCTTTCACAGCGGCTACGGCGGGCCNGGAACCAAGACAGTGCTGCCCCACCAGGCGACNGTGAAGTGTGATATGCGCCTGATCGANAACCAGCGCGTCGACGAAATCCTGGACAAGGTGGAGGCGCATGTCAGTCAGCACGCCCCCGAAGTAGAGGTGATCCGNCAGGGTGGTATGGAGCCGTCGCGCACGCCGCTGGACTCGCCCTTCACGCGGCCGCTGCAGCAGGCCTTCCGCGCCGCCCAGGGTACCGATCCCCTCCTCATCCCGGCAATGGGCGGCAGTCTGCCCGACTATGCCTGGACAAAAATACTGGGCGTGCATTCCTTCACCACGCCCTACGCAAACCACGACGAGGCCAATCACGCCCCCAATGAGAACCTGGAGGTGGAGCGCTTCATCGCCGGCATACGCACCGGCGCCGCGGTGCTGGCTCACTTGGGTGAAGAGGGTTGAGACGTTTGTAACAAAATGTTTCCGAGCAGCATCGTTCAGTGACAATCCATAAAAGAATGCGAAAATCTCGAAAGGAACCATCATGTTACGCGTAGGTATCATCGGATATGGCCGCCGCATCGCAGGCATGGCCAAAGGCCTGGATATTTTCGACATCCCCTACCGGGTGACGGCCGTCGCCGACCCGGGCAGCGAACGCATCCAGGCCGCCAACGATCCCCTCCTCGCCGACGCCAGCTTTTACAACTCGGCAGACGAACTGTTGGCCCAGGCCGACGAGCTGGACGGCATCATGATCGGGACCCGCTGCAATCTGCACACGGAGATGGCACTCAAAGTAGCGCCCACGCAACTCCCGCTCTTCCTGGAAAAGCCGGTCGCGATCACGTTCGACGAGGTACGCCGCCTGCACGCGGCCTATAAGGACTACAGTGCGCCCACCGTGGTCTCTTTCCCGCTGCGGCTCAGCCCCGTCGCCCAAAAGGTGCGGGAGATTATCGAATCGGACCAGGTGGGCAGTATCGAGCAGGTGGTCGCGTTCAACGATGTCGGGTACGGCAGCGTTTACTTCAGGAGCTGGTACCGCAACTACGAACTGGATGGGGGGCTATGGCTGCAGAAGTTCACCCACGACGTCGACTATATCAACTACCTTCTCGACGCGCGCCCGCACTGGGTGAGTGCCATGAACTCCCGCCGCGTCTATGGCGGCGACAAACCTTGGGATCTGCAGTGCAAGGATTGTCCGGAGCAGGAGACATGCCCGGAAAGCCCGTTCGTGCGCTTCCGCACCGGCTTCGAAGGCGGCCGCGTCCGTTTTGCCGAGGAGCAGGTCTACCGCGACGATCAGTTCTGTGTCTTTTCCGAGGGGCATCAGCTGCAGGATAATGGCAGCGCCATGTTGGAATATGAGAACGGCGTCCAGGCGAGCTACACGCAGAACTTTTTCACCCGCTATCGCGGGGCCCGTCGCGGCGCCCGCCTCTACGGCTATCGCGGCATCATCGAGTTCAACTGGAACGACAACTATATCAAGATCTTCAGTCACACATCGCCAGTGGTGGAGACGATCGACTTTAGCGGGGACATGCCCCACTTCGGCGGCGACCGTGAGTTGAGCTTTGATTTCCTGATGGCGATGCGCGACCGGCGGCCTTCCCGCAGCCCCATCGCCGCCGGCATTCTCAGCGCCCTCACCTGCCTGTGGGCACGCGAATCGGCCAATAACCGCCAAGGCTACGAGGTCGTCATGCCGGAGGCCGTGCCAGCTGGCTGACGGTTAGCGGCTACCAGCCGCTGTTCACTGGCTACCGGAAACCGGCCACCGCAGCTCAGATCAGGAGCAGGAGCAGTCCTACGAGGCCGATCAGTCCGGAGATGTGGTCCATCTGGAGGATGAACCAGAGGGCCAGGCCATGCACGGCGCCGCGCGCCGCCCACACACCCCAGCGGTGGGGCGCTGCGGCCAGCGCGGAGATTAACACGAACCACAGGTAAGGGGTGAGCACGCCCCACTCCATGCCGGTGCGCACAAATTCCCAGCCCGCCCAAGCCAGCGAGAGCATCCGCAGCCCGGTTGCCGCGCCGGCCCGTGGATAGGCTGCCGCCAAGTGCGCCAGCCACGTCCACGGCGCCGCGTAAGGTGCGCCGATAAACCAGCAGGCTCCGATCGCCACCAGCCACTCCAGCGTGCCGGCCACCAGCGGCGCAACCGACATCTGACAGAACAGACCCCAGCCGCGGTCCTGCTGCAACAGCGTTCTATAGGTAGCCACGCATCTCCTCCAGCGCTTCGTCGCCCAGCGATTTGGCCGCGCTGGCCATGTAAGCCAGCTGCTCCGAGACCAGTGAAGAGAAGGCGAAGAACAGGTGGAAGGCCCGCAGCGGCGTGGTCAGATAGAAGCTGGCGTCGGTCGCCATGTCGAAGATCTGAGACGGCCAGTAGAGCGCGATCAGGAAGGACATCCCCGACCACTCTTTGGCCAACTTGCCGTACTCGATCGTAAAGACCGAGCCGTAGTTGGCGCTGTTAAATTTGAGGCTCTTGCGGCCAAGGATGGAGCCGAACAGCCAGATGTAGAAGCCCACCCCGGCCATGTAAGGGTTNGTCTTGGCGCGGTAGGCCATGCCGCTNGACACCATCTGGATGCCGGTTGTGAGCATCCAGATCAGCAGTGTCATCATGACGCCCCAGTTGGAGATTGGGTTGTTGAACACGTAAAAGAGTGTCTGCCCTTGGATGCGTCCCTGCACCCACCCCATGCTCCCCAGCAGGTCGGCTACAAACATGGCCGCCACCAGCGCCAGAATCGGTCTTGAAGAAAGGAGAGCTACACGTCCAATCGAAGTCTTGGCAATATCGTTTTTCACGGGTCGCTCCTTGCTGCATTAATCGTGTCTTTTTACCTGCGGTGGAGACCGGCTTTCGCCGGGCCGCGAGGTCATGTTCTACACATGTTAGCACATATGTTCTAATACGTCAAGGGGGATCTTGGTGTTTTCGCATCGGATATGGGGAAATGGATGAGTCGGCGCTGGAATGCCATGACTGCGCAAAGAGAGGCTGTGGTTGCAATCGACGGATTCTGGGGGTCCAAGTTTCCTGTTGGGGTCTCTGAAGGGACGTCCGTGGTGCAAAAACACATCCCGTAGGAGATCTGGGCACTGTTCGCGCCCTGAGGCGTGAGGCGCAGGATCTGTTGGGAGAGACCAAGTCTGGGACATTATTTTGCGCGCTCAAACTGGGAAAGTGCGGTATACTGTAGAGTGAAATGCGCAGCCTATGTTAGGGATCTTGGTTTTCGACAGCGCTCACCAAATCAAGCTAGTGGGAATAAACTTGGCAATACCTCTTGAATTTATCGTTGAAGGCGTTCCCGTATCACAGCAAACCCGTAGAAGGGAGCGACTAAGGATGTGGATGCAGGATGTAAGCAGTGTCGCCACCCGAGAATGGAACGAAGGGCCGCTCAGCGCCGGGGCACTCATGGTGACGATAACTTATGTCTTTGATGAAGATTCTCTTGACGTAGACAACATTCCGAAGCCTATTCTGGACGCATTGAAGAGATTGGTCTTTTCCGACGATGATCAGATAACTGATCTACTCTGCCGCAAAAGAGAACTGCAAGCCGACTTGCAAGTTCAGCGTTTCTCACCTGTCTTGAATGAAGCGCTCGCAGGCTCAACGCCTTTTATCCATATCATTGTGGACCATGCCCCAGACCAGGGGGTGATTTCTTGATCGAAGACATAGAGATTGTTCAAAAGAATTACATCGAAAAAAAGGCAGCGGAGTATCGAAGCCGTGGTTATGAAGTGGAGGAAAACTGTCCGTTGGATTTCCTGCCCGGCTTCCGCGCGGACTTGGTCGTACGTAAAAATGGCGAAGCGAAAGTGATCGAGGTAAGGTTCAGGACTTCGTTGGCTGGATCACCCCAAATAGAGGAACTTGCGCGAATTTTACATGATAAACCCGGCTGGAGCTTCGAACTAATGCTGGTGGGCGAGCCGGAAAGGCTGGATTCCCCGGAAGGCGTGCAGTCGTTTGCCAGAGAAGAAATCCTTCAGCGGCTTGATGAAACGAAAAAGGCTCTCGATCACGGCCTGAGTGAGGCTGCCTTTCTGCTGGTCTGGTCGGCTTTCGAAGCGGCCACCAGAGAATTGATTGCGGCGGAGGGAGTTTCCATCGCGCGCGTCACCAAGACCGGCCATGTCCTCGATCAGGCAGTCCATCACGGAGTAATCTCCCGTGAAGACTACGACTATCTGGCCAATATGAGGAGATATCGAAACGCCATCGCCCACGGCTTTGACGTCAGCGATTTCAACGACGAAAAGGTGACAGAGTTAATCGCAGTCGTCCGGCGACTCCTGGATTCCGAGCCAGAGTTGGTGTAGCAGCGCGCATAAACACTTGTGTCGCCGGCGTCGTCGAGATCGGGTTTGGCAAAAGATGCTTTATGAAATGTTCCTGGAGACGAATTGGTGTGTGTGTGAATATCCGCGATGACGAGACCTGCCGGCTTGTGGCCCGGGAACGCCCACACAACCGACAACATGCCAAACCTTTCGTCTCACCGGAGGAAGTCATGGCATTCTTCCAGGAGTGCGATGCCCTGGACAGCCTCGACACGGAACCGGACTGGAGTAAGCACCTGCGCGTCATCAGCGGGTCGCGCGCAGGAAAATCCGCTGGCACTTGATTCGCGTCGATATGCATGTCTTCATCTACGCAGCGGGCCGGCCCCATCCACCACTTAATCCGGCCCAATCACCTCGCTATTAACGTTTCAGGGCCCAAACGTTAATAGCGTAATCCACTATTCAAGTAACGTTAATACGGATTGGCCACCACGCTGCATAGTGGGATCGGCTGCAGTCCTGTCCATCCCCGAAATCCCAAGAATCCCGGTTCAGTCAGCACCTCACAAAAAACCGGGGATACATCTTCTGACGGGTGGATGCCAGATTTGGGACATCTCACGAGGTTCGCGGATGGGACACTCGCCGTCAGTGCATCCGACAAGTGACGCGCCTCAATCCCAACCCCACTCTGGCACACACTCCCAAAATGGGTGCATCCCCAATTATTGTGTCGATTCGTAGCGCCCTATTTCGCCGGCCCAGGAAATCCGCAACGTCTCAATTCGCGGCCCTGCCTGGGGCCAGCGAAGGGATCTCCCGCTCCTTATTTCCGTTTTGTGGACGGTCGGCCGCAAGCGGCCTCCCTTGTGCAGGGGCTGCGCCCCCGCAACGCCCCCCTCCAAAAACATGCCTCCCCGACCGGTGCGCCTTCTTCGCGGCGGTACGCCTGTCCGGCAGTGTGCCTGCCGCCAACCAACGACGTTTCGAAGAAAGCCAGCATGGTGCCGGCAGTGGAGGGTTGGTCAAGCATGGCGCCAAAAAAGAGGGCTGATGGCATGAAAACTGTGCTACAACGGTCCTGTCCATTCCCCAATCTGAGTTCCTAGTATGGGCGGAGTCACAAAAAACGAAGAACTGACTATTCTTGATTCAGACAGCGGCTGTCCAAAAATCTGGGATGCACCCCCCAAAATGCCGAGATTGCCCTCTGCCCCACAATCTGCTATACTTGTAATTAACTGTCGTTAGCTTGTACGATTTTGATAGATTCGTAGGTCTGAAGTGGGTTCTGCCCACTTTTCTTGTTCTACGGGCTCGTCGCCTGCAATATCTGTTCGGAGCATTTGTCTGTCTGCCTCCGCGTTTTCGTCTGCCGACGTCTTCATCGCCCGGACATCCGGCGGCGGCAAATATGCAGAGGGGTCAAGTTTTCAGGAGTAGTTGAACAAAAATGTCTAAAGCACTCATCGCTGGGATCAATCAGGTTGCTGTTGATAAAGACCTCGACAATGAGGTGATTTTCGACGCAATCGAGGCTGCGCTCATTTCAGCTTACAAGCGCAACTACGGCTCCGTCGCCAATGTGACGGCTCAGGTGGACCGCGCGTCGGGCGAGATGAGCGTGTTCGCGGAGAAAGAGGTAGTCGAAGATATCCTCAACCCGAATACCGAAATTCTGTTAGACGATGCCAAAACCGTGGAGCCGTCTACTGAATTGGGCGATGTAGTTCTGGTGCAGAATACGCCCGACAACTTCGGCCGTATTGCCGCCCAGACCGCCAAACAGGTGATCCTGCAACGCATTCGAGAGGCTGAACGAGACACCGTCTACGAAAACTTTGTCCACAAAGTTGGCGAGACGATCACTGCACAGGTCCGCAGCATCGATCTCGTCTCCGGCGCTGTCACCATTCTGATCGATGACAGACACGAAAACCTTCTGCCCCGCGAGGAGCAGATCCCGTCGGAAAACCTGCGCAGGGGAGACTATATCTGTCTGTATGTGGTGGACGTGCACCGCAGCAGTCGCGGCCCGATGATCAAGCTGAGTCGTACCCATCGCGATCTCCTTCGCCGCCTGATGGAACAGGAGATCCCGGAGGTGCGGGACGGCACCGTTGAAATCAAGGCCATATCCCGCGAGCCCGGCGCACGCAGCAAAGTAGCAGTTATGGCAACGCTGCCCGGCGTCGACCCAGTGGGCAGTTGCGTGGGCATGCGCGGCTTGCGCATCCAAAACATCGTAACCGAGCTGGCCGGCGAGAAAATCGACGTCGTCGAGTGGAGCGGCAATCTGCGCACCTATATCTCCAACGCACTCGGTCCGGCCAAAGTGCAGAGCGTTATCCTCGAAGAAGACACCAACATCAAGACGGCCATCGTAATTGTGCCGGATCGACAACTCAGCTTGGCCATTGGCAAGGCGGGGCAGAATGCCCGTCTGGCAGCCAAACTGACGGGATGGCGCATCGACATCAAGAGCGAAACCGAAGCCCACGCCGAAGGGTTGGACCTGCTGGCTGCCGAACAGGCGCAGTTGGCGGCCGGTGAACAAGACCTGCTCAGTATGGCCGAGAAGATTCTGCGCGACAAAGATGAATCCGCGACAAGCGAAGATGCTTTCCGCCAGGCCGCAGCGCTGCTGCAGCGACGCGATGAAGCAAACAGAACGGCCGATCAGAGTACAGCAACCGAGTGGCCCGAAGCCTTGCCGCCGCAGGACGAAGAACGCGGCCTTGGCGTCGATGTAGAGGAGGCATTGAGCGCGTTCGATCGCGCCGCGGCTGCTGTCCAGGGGGATGAACCGCCTATCACTTCCTTCGACGATATTTCCGTTCCGGAACCGGAGCCGTTTGGCTTCGGCGAGACGTTGGAGGATGAGGAAGAGATTCAAGAAGAGAGCGACGAAAGCTCTGACACGGTGGAAGAGAGTGAATTGCCCACCCTTCATCCCTCAGAATTGCCGGCGGAAACAACAGAGGAAGAATCCCTGTTGGAACGTCCGCTCAGACCTGAAGAGTTGCCCCAGGTCATTACTGCCGATATGTTGCGCCAGCGCATGGCCGCGCGCCAGCAGGGTGGCGGTTCGGGCCCCGTTATCGGTTCAGCCGACGATCTGGAAGTGCCCCCTGAACTGCTCGATTCTCTGGTTGCAACCGAAGAGTCCGACGAAGAGACTGACGAGCAGGAAGCCAAACGCGGAAAGGCTCGCCGCGGCAGCCCTACTACACCGAAGCGGCAGCCAAAACGGCAGCGCGCGCGCGGGTCACGCGGGCTCGACGTCGACTTGGACGAATTCGATGAAGATGAGTTTAACATTTAGGGTGGCCGGTAGTTCGTGAATCACGCCTGGAAAACGTCACCCGCCGTGTAACGCCGAAGATGACAAAACGGGCAAAGGGACCGAAACAGAAACGGGGTGCCCTGCAGACCCCCCAACGGATGTGCATTGCCTGCCGGCAGTCAGATGGAAAGCGCGCCCTGATTCGGCTGGTTCGGGTTGCAGACGGGGTCGTTCTGGATGAGACCGGCAAAAAGGCCGGCCGCGGCGCATATGTCCACCCGCAGACCAACTGTTGGGAAAGGGCGCTGGCCGGTTCGCTAATACAGAAAGCGTTGCGAACAAAAATCAGCGCCGAGAACCTGATAACACTTTCGGCGTCTGTGGCAACACTCTTGCCCGTAGCGGACGAGACCGCGTAGCGGGGAGGAAGAGGGAAAGTCCGTCGGTTACTCTTCACTGACTAACAACTTCTCCTCAAATCTCGACCTTTCACACGGTCTGTCAGACTTGTGAACCGTGTGTTTAAGAAGAGGTCTGCTATTCTGTCGTAAGAATTTCAACTGTTATTGCACAATGCAAATAACAGGTTTTCATATCAAGAGCACAATCGCTGATTGACAGAGAGAATCCGATGAACATAAGCCGATTGCCCGCTCCCTGACATGTGTCGGAATAGCGGGCTCACATTGGCTGTACTGCAGTTTGGGATGGAGAGGGGGAAGGTTACAGGGAAGGGAGAGATGGTTGTGTAACGACTAATCTGCCCACCGAAAGTGCCTCTTGGCTCCCCACATTATGACCTTCTCCGCATACGTCTGTGCATGCTTCCTATCCCAACCATAAATCTGTGTAAAGTTTGAGCAGTAGCACGCAACTTGGCGCGTGAACGCTTCTCAGCTTCCTCCCCTCTGTGTTCAGAGGGAGATTTTAGTTGTCAGTTTTGATTCGCGCGGCGCCGTGCAAAACTGGCAACCGGAAGCTATCGACGAAAGGAATGGGAAAATGACAACCGCAACGAAAGATCCAATGCAAATCCAGAATGACGGCCCGGCTGACGACGCCTCCAATGGTGAAGAGGCTGGGCCGCCATCTTCCATTATTGTGGAGGACTATGTCACCGTCCGCGCATTGGCCGAACGAATGGATCGCAGCCCGATCGATCTCATCAAAGTCCTGATGCAGTTCGGCATCATGGCGCCGATCGATCAGACTCTCGATCATGATACGGCCGCCATCGTCGGTGAAGAGCTCGGCATCGAGGTGTTGTGGCCGGTCGTAGAGGACGAGCTGCCGGAGCAGGCGCCCGACGAGGATCGAAGACCCAAGCAAAGGGTGCTGATCCAGGAAATTGTGGCCGAAGAGGCGGAAAAAAATCTCGTGCCTCGGCCACCGGTTGTGGCGGTTCTCGGGCACGTCGATCATGGCAAAACAACACTCCTCGATCGTATCCGTCGCGCTAACGTGGTAGATACCGAGGCCGGCGGCATCACCCAGCATACCGGCGCCTACCAGGTGGAAGTCGACGGCAGGAAAATCACTTTCCTGGATACCCCCGGCCACGAGGCGTTNACAGCCATGCGGGCACGCGGCGCGCAGGTCACCGACATGGTTATCCTCGTCGTTGCCGCCGACGACGGTATCATGCCGCAGACGCGGGAGGCNATCAGCCATGCCAAGGCAGCCGGNGTCACCATTGTCGCTGCGATCAACAAGGTCGATCGCCCCAACGCCAATATAAACCGGGTGATGGAGGATCTGTCGACCGAAGACCTGACGCCGGAGGAATGGGGCGGCGAAACTATCACTGTGCCCATCAGCGCACTTAACGGTGACGGTGTCGACGATCTGTTGGAAAACATCCTTGTCGTCGCCGAACTCGACCAGCACACTGCCAACCCTAATGGGCAATGCGTCGGCACCGTGATCGAGGCCGAGTTGGATAAACAGCGTGGGATCACTGCAACCCTGCTCGTGCAAAACGGTTCCCTCAAACGAGGGGATTCCGTGGTCGTCGGCGAAAATTGGGGACGTGTCAAGGCTATGTTCGATTACGAGGGGAATCCGTTAAAAGCCGCCGGGCCCAGCACGCCGACCATAATTTTGGGACTCAATGGCGTTCCGGAAGCCGGCGAGGTCTTTACTGTAACGAAAAACGATAGAGCTGCTCGCGCGCTTGCTACCGAACGGCAAAATCAGGCCGCGCGCGCTTCCCAGATCACAACGAACCTGCCAATGACGCTGGAGGATATGTTCGCCCGCGTCGAAGGCGGAGAAGCCGAAACTCTCAATATCGTCCTGCGGGCCGATGCCCAAGGAACGTTGGCCCCAATTGTTCACAGCCTGGAACAGCTTGACAACGATGAGGTCAAGGTAAAAATCATGCAATCGGCTGTTGGTGACATCACCGAGTCCGACGTCATGCTCGCTGAAACCAGTCAAGCGATCATCATCGGATTTGGCGTCAATATAGACAAGTCCGCTCTGGTGCGCGCAGAACAGTCCGGCGTCGAGATTCGTCACTATCAGATCATCTACAATTTGATCGAAGATGTGGAGCAGGCGCTTACCGGCATGTTGGACCCTATATTCGAAGAGGTAGTCAGCGGTCATGCCGAGGTGCGCCAGATGTTCCGCGTGCGTCGCGGCGGCTTGATTGCCGGCTGTATGGTGCTGGACGGAGTTGTCAAACGCAACAGTCAGGCGCGGCTGCTACGCAACGAATCAACCATCATCACCACTTCCGTCGAAAACCTCAAACGATTTACCGAAGACGTCACCGAAGTGCGGGCCGGCTATGAGTGCGGCATCAATCTGGCCGGTGTCAATACAGATCTTCAGGAAGGCGATATCATTGAAGTTTATGAAAGACAACAGGTACGATAATAGTTTCTGGTTTTCGGTTTATCGTTTATAGTGGGTTTGAGTGCCTGACAACCGAAACCGAGGAACTGACGGCATTTTAACTATGACGACCACAATTCGTCAGGAGCGGGCAGCAGCACTGCTCTATCAGGAACTTTCTATTTTGATCGGCAACGAACTGGATGACCCGGCGTTGGAACTGCTGGCGGTGACGAACGTCGTGGTCAGCCGCGATCTGCGTGTAGCCAAAGTCTACATTCACCAGGATAGCGACATCCAACGCAGTGTCGTCCTCGCCAAACTGAAAAGAGCCGCCCCTTTCCTGCGGCGCCAATTGGCCCAGAGCGTAACGTTCCGTGCCGTGCCGGAACTGCTCTTCTACTACGACGATACCCCCGACCAGGCCGCTCGGGTGGATGCACTTTTGCAGAGCATTGCCGCGGAACGAGAGCTACGCCAGCAGGATGTGAACTATGAGAGGGACTCTCTTTCACCTCCCTCCTCTTCACTCTCTTCCCAGGATTTCTCCACCTACAATGCCCAGAAAGAGGATGCATGACCCCTAATGCGTCCCTGCTCAAGCAGGGTNCCNCCTGCGNCCGAGAGGGCGNCCCGGTTGCGCCGCCCCCTCTCTTGCTCAGCCTCCTGGAATCCAGCCACCATATCCTCTGCATCAGCCATGTAAGCCCTGACGGCGACGCGGTCGGCAGCCTGCTCGGCTTGGGCGGCATCTTGCGCGCGCTGGGCAAACGGCCCACTCTGGCTCTCCAGGACGAAATTACGTCTGAGTTTCAGTTTATGCCCGGGGCGGAAATGATCATCGGACCGGCCGAAGTCGCCCACAACTATGATCTCATCGTCTGCCTGGACACTTCCAGCATTGATCGCATGGGCACCGTCTACAGTCCTGAAATCCACAACCAAATCCCCCTCGTAGTCATAGATCATCACATCACCAATACGCTTTTCGGCACCGAAAACTGGGTGGATACAGGCTGCGCAGCCACCTGCCAGATGCTTGTGCCCCTTGCCGATGCCTTGGATGTGCCGTTGACTGAGGAGATAGCAGTCGCTTTGCTGACCGGCCTCGTGACCGATACACTCTGCTTTCGCACGGCCAATACCGGTGCAAAGGAGTTGCAGACGACCTTGCGGCTGTTGAACGCCGGCGCAGACCTGGACCACATCGTTCGCAACACTCTGGACAGCAGATCATTCAGCCTCGTAAAGCTGTGGGGGGCCGGCCTGGCCAATGTACAGATGGAAGATGGCATCATCTGGGCCGCTCTCAGCGACGAGAACCGTCAGCGCAGTGGAGTCGAACTTTATCAGAGCGATGGTTTGGCCAACTTTCTTGTAACTGTGCGCGAGGCCGATATCAGCGCTACTTTTGCCCAACGCTTTGCCAAAAATGGACAAGAACTGATCGAATGTAGTTTTCGGGCCAAGCCGGGGTTCAACGTGAGCCAGGTCGCCTTTGCATTCGGCGGCGGTGGACATCCACCCGCAGCAGGCTGCACCGTTGCCGGCAGTTTGCAGGAAGTCTCGGCCCGCGTGGTAGCATCTCTGCACGAGTTGCGCAGCCAAACTACTGATGTCGACCGTGGTTAGAGGACAGAGATCAGCGCTATTCACTATCCACTAACCGGTGCCATGACCGATCTACACGGGATTCTTCTTGTCGATAAACCGGGTCGTCCACGTTCCCCAGCGGGCGTCGACGAGCCGGTTTCTGCAGAGTTGCCTACCAGCCACGACATTGTGCAGCGCGTCCGCCGCTGCAGTCGGCAAAAACGCATCGGCCACACCGGCACTCTGGACCCAATGGCAAGCGGGTTGCTCGTATTGTGCCTGGGTGTTGCCACCAGGCTCGCGGAATACTATCAGGGACATGACAAGACATACGAGGCCCGCGTCACACTGGGAAGCGCCACCGATACCTACGACGCTGTCGGTCGAACCGTTGCCCGCGCTTCGGTTCCGCCCCTGACCGCCGCCGACGTGGAAGAGGCNCTGGTTACCTTCCGGGGCCNGATTTCGCAGGAGCCGCCNGTCTACTCGGCACTGAAGCAAGGTGGTGAGAGCCTGCACCGCAAAGCCCGGCGCGGTGAGTCGGTGAAAGTTGCGCCAAGGGAAGTTACGTTTTACGAGATCAAGCTCCTTTCCTTTGCGTCGCCCNCACAGATTTCACTTCGNATANGNTGTTCCGCCGGCGCCTATGTGCGCAGCCTGGCACATGCGCTGGGGCAGGCACTGGGCACAGTTGGCCACCTGAGCTATTTGCGTCGATTGGAGGCTGGCCCGTTTTCCGTCGCCAACGCAGTACTTCTGCCGGCAATTGAAAGGGCGGCAGCCGACGGCGGGCTCGCCGACCTGCTGCTGGCCCCCGATGTCGGTCTCGGAATGCCCCGTCTGACCGTCAGTGAGGAGGACAAGGTTCGGCTGGGCCACGGCCAGAAGATCGCTCACAGCCCGGCCCTTCCAGCCCACGATCCACCCCTTCCCGACCCCTGCAGTACGGACGGTTGGCAACGGGCTGGACTCGCGGCTGCCTATGATTGTCGCGGCCGCTTCCTGGGGATTGCACGCGCGCGCGCAGCTGATGGGGGCAGAGACGGCACAGTGTGGAAAGCCGAAAAGTGGCTTGCCCAACATCTTGGGAGCCTTTCGTAATTCGCGCCCGGTTCTTTATTGCCCGCCGCCACTGGAGACCAATGCACGTTCAGTTTGAAGACCAGCGTTTTCCCTCATCTCCTATTGCGTAGGGGTAGGCTCGATGTCCGCCTCCCTACCTCGCACATTGTCGGAAAGTCCTGGTGGCAAACGGAACTCACGTAAAGAACCAGAAACTGATTTGAGATGAGAATTTGGCGCAGCGATCTGCGATCTCTCCGGTTTTCCGGCCCAACCTTCCTGACAATTGGCAATTTCGATGGTGTTCATCTGGGCCATCAGGCCCTTTTGCGCATCTTGCAGACAGAAGCCGCGGCCCAATCGCCTGCAGCTAAGACTGCCCTGCTCACGTTCGATCCCCACCCCATGGCCGTACTGCGGCCGGATATTCCTTTGCGCCTCTTGACCACGCCGCAAGAACGTCTGCGGCTGATCGAACCAGACGGCTTTGACCTGGGAATCATTCAGCCTTTTGACATGGAATTCGCCAGCCTGACCCCAGAGCAGTTTATGGCGGTTCTGGTAGAGAGTTTGGGGCTTGCCCGGCTGGTGGTGGGGCCGGATTTTGCCTTGGGCCGCGGGCGCAGCGGCAATGTCGACCTCCTGCGGGCCTTGGGTACGCGCCTAGGCTACGATGTGTCTGTGATCGAACCGTTCGCGTGTGAGGGTGCAGAGGTCCACAGCCGCCAGATCCGTGAGGCTCTGCTGGCCGGCGCTATTACGGATGCAGCGCAGATGCTGGGTCGGCCCTATCAGATCGCCGGCGTCGTCGAAGAGGGCGCGCGCCGCGGTCGCGAAATCGGTGTGCCCACCGCTAACATTCGACCCATCCCACAGCGGCTTATCCCTGCCAATGGGGTCTACGCTACCTGGGCATACCTGCCGGGCAGTTGTTCGAGCAACCCTCGCGCCAGCGTTACCAATATCGGCGTGCGGCCCACCGTGGACGGACGCCAGCGCCGCATCGAAACCCATCTGCTGGACTTTCCCTCAACGGGCGAATCCAGCCAGCTGTACGGGCAACAACTGACTATCTCTTTCGTTTCCCGCCTGCGCGACGAGCAACGCTTTGACAGCCTGGAGGCGCTCGTCGCCCAGATTCAACTGGATATCACCGTCGCGCGCCGCGTGCTGAGAGAGGAGCCGGCCGTTTCCGACTCTATCTCCTGGAATTAGGAATTCATCCGGGCGCAGCATTACAAATAGCAGGGGCGCCTCCCAGCCGCTTCGCGAACAGGTTCTCATTCAATGTTTCATCGCCGCAGTCCAGTTGCATTCCCCGCCCTTCCACTGCTCGTTTGCGCAGTATTGTTTCTCGGCGCGTGCACGTTCCAACCAGTCGACTTCGACGCATTCAGCAGTGTCGGATCCGCCGCAACTGTCAGTCCCGAGAAAAAATGGCCGCGGCCGCCTGCGGCCCAACCGGATGCGATGGGGGGCATCGCCGAAATTGCGCTGATCCATGGTATGGAAGGTGCCTTGTCCTGTCTTGCCGGGGGCCAGCCGGTGTATGCAGTGCTGCAACGCAACGCCAATGTGCGCAACCGCCCCAACCGGGAAGGCTGCCAACTCGGCCGCGTCCCCGCCGGCACTCTGGTACGGGTTGATGCGATCTTCGGCCAGGATAAAGATCTTCCTTTTGTCGCTCTCAACCGTTCTATCGGTCGGATTCCCATCTCCACGCCGGGCTTCGATGAGGACATTCTGCCGCTCTTGGAACAGAACTGCGGCGCCTGTCATAGCGCCGTTGTGCAACAGGCGGAGTTGCAGGTTACAGAGTTTGAACCCTTGATGGATGGTGGTCAGAGTGGACCGGCGGTGACGCCGGGCGAGCCAGACGCATCTAAACTCTGGACGCAAATCCAATCCGGCGCAATGCCGCTGGTGGGCGAGTTGGGTGACGACGAGAAGGCGCTCATTTACGATTGGATTGTAGCTGGCGCGACCAGGCAAGGCACAGGGCCGGCGCCCGAGACAGAAATGTGGCTGCGTCTGTCGGACGGCGACTTTACCTGGGCGCCGAACGACTGCGCCGAGAATGGCGGGACTGATCCCTACATCAGTGCACAACTAGCCCTGGCCGCAAGCTGTGCCGCGATTCCTGATGACGAGCAGATCGCCGCCTATCTGCCGGAGGTGGAGACGACGAACGCAGTTCCTGCCCCGGCTTCAGACAATACGGACGGTAATGTTACCGGCGCCGAAGTCAGCAGTACAGAGGGCAGCAGTACCGAAGGCAGCGCCGCCAGCCCCGCCGCCAGCGCCCCTCCCAGAGGTGTCGCTGCCGGCAGTGTAGGCATCCGCGCCGCCCCCCTTAATCTGGGCGCCCCGTCTGAATCCGATCCGTGGCTAATTCCCCGGGGCGGCTTCTGTGCAGAGCAATTCCTGGCCCCGAAGCTACAGGATCAGTACAGCATCACAGCTCTCACCTTTGCTCCGGATGGCAGACTGTTCATCGCTTTGGACCATCCGGCTACCGGCAACTTCGATGCCAATATCCTGTACGATCCGTATCACGCCAGCCGCTCGGTTGTTATCTGGCACAGCGTTTCCAGGGACAGCTACTACGAGATCCTGCGCGAGTCCAGCCGGGTCACCGGCATGGCCTGGCATGCGGGCGCACTCTACCTGAATCGGGCCGGCGAAGTGGGGCGCATCGTCGACGGAAGCGGGTATGAACCTCTGGCCGGCGGCTTCGCCGTAGCCGGCAAACTCTTCCATGCCAACAATGGTCTCGTTATCACCGATGGCTGGCTGTATGTTTCCGCCGGCGGCGTGCGCGACGGCTATTCGGACGGCATTATCGTGCTTGGCGACGGTGAAGTGCCCGCCGAAACGCTGGCCACCAATGTGGCCGCCGGCGGCAATCCCTTCGCTGCTCGCATCGTGCGCGCCCGCCTGGACCGGCTGCTTGCCGAACGCTCAATCGGCGTCTTCCAGACCGCGGCGCGTGGTGTGCGCAACTCCTATGGCATTGCCGTGGACCCCTTCGGGCGCATCTGGTTTACCGACAACGGCGCCACCAACGTGCCCGGAGATTTCAACGCCGGCGACGAAGTCGACCTGCTCGACCCGCGAACCCTCTCCGCTGCCGCCAATGAAGGCGACGTGAACGCTACCCCGTACTACGGCTTTCCCATGGCGCTGGGCGGGGTCAACAAAGATTGGTGGACCGCACCTGTGCTGACTCTGCCCAACTCAGCTGCGCCCACCGGTATCACGTGGGCCTACGACACCATATTTTTCGCCAATTACGGGCGCGAACCGGGTCTGTTTCGGCTGGCGAACGCGGGCGGCAACATTATCGCCGAACGGATCATGCACAACTGGCCCGTGCAGGCGGTCGCAACCGCACCGGACGGGGCCGTCTGGATCGGCACCGGCAAAGGCGGGCTTTTCCGGATTGTTCCCGGCTGCTTTGGTTGAGGAGGGCCGCTTGCGCTTCCTATGCGTATCCGCGCAGCTGGCAAGCCATCTGGATTGGGGCGGCTACCTGCCCACTGCCCTGGAACTGATGCGGGCTGGCCATGATGTACTATGGGCCACCGGCCGTGAACTGCAAAGCGACCTGGCTGCGCAGGGTGTTCCCGTCCATATCCTGCCGGAAACCGGTTGGCGCTGGCCGCCGCCGCCCCCCATACAGAAAGGTTCGTCCACTGAGGAGGAGTTCCAGCGCCTGCGTATGAGCCGCTCGTTGGATCAGTGGTTGGACGTGGAGCGCGTGCAGGCGGCTACGCTCGATCTGGTCGATGTGGCCAGGCGTTTTCGTCCGCATCTGATCGTCAGCGAGATGTTCATTGCCGCGGCCGGCATCGCCGCCGAACTCCTGGATGTGCCCTTCGCCGTCGCCGGCTGGCCGGCCATGCAGCCAAAGTCGCCAGACGCCGCCGTGGAACCCCCCGGCTCCGTCCGCGAACTGGCCCAGGCGCGGGTCGCGGCTTGCTGCCGGCATTTTGGCGTTTCCGGTCTCAACTGGGCGCTGGACGGTCCCGCCGCGCTTCGTTCACCCTCCCTGCATCTGACCTATTGGAGCCCCCGTTGGTATGCCGGCGCGGCGCTGCTGCCGCAAACACGAATGGTCGGCGGCGTCGCTGATCCCCCCCTGCCGCGTGAATCTCCCTGGCTCGACAAACTACCGGTCGACCGTCCATGGATCTTCATTACCCTCGGCACCGCATTCACCAAGGATATCGGCTTTTTTGTTATCGCGGCCCGCGCGGCGGCAGATGCGGGGGGCGTACCGATTCTGGCAGTTGGCAAAGGCTATAACGCCGGCGGCACAGCAGGGGGCTGGACCGCGCGCGAGATGGAATCCCTGCGCAGTAGGCTGCCGCAGCCTTCGGTGCTGGTGGAGCGGGTCCACTTTGCGGAGGTGCTGCCGCTCATCGCCGCCGCAATCCATCATGGCGGCGCCGGCACAACCCACGCCCTGGTTACGCACGGTATCCCACAGATCGTCGTGCCCAAGGCTGCGGACCAGGCCCGTCAGGCCAGCGGGGTCGCCCGCAGCGGAGTCGGCTACCACATCCCGCCCAGGCAGTTGACCGTCCCGCTGGCAACAGAGGCTCTGCAAAAGATACTGGCGGACGATGCCCCCGCTCGCTTGAACGCAGCCAGCCTCCAGAAAGAGTTCGCGGCTCTGGGAGGGATTCCCAAAGCCGCGCAAATACTGGTTGCATCCGCCTAGTGCGACCGGTGTTCAACCGGTCTCACCCGTAATTTATCTCGCTCGCCCCGTTGCGCTTCTCTACACGGATCAACTTCTCAGTAGCCTGTTCGAACGAGTCGTCATGGCTGATGATGAACAGCTGCTCGAAGCCGCGCACGCCCACGATCTGGCGGGCCAGCGCGTCGCGGCGGACATCGTCCAGATTGGTGGTCGGCTCATCGAAGAAGGCAACCGCGATATCGCTCATTTCCTGGAGCAGGGCCAGCCGTACCGCCAGCGCTGCGCTCATCTGCTCGCCGCCGGACAGCTGCGCAAATTCCCGCTCGCGGCCATCCACCTCCAGGATGATCCCGTAGTCCTCCTGCCATTGCAAAGTGCGCGTGTAGTCCTCCATAATCTGGCCAAACAGCTGATTGGCCGTGTAACTGATCTGCTGGACCAGCGCCTTGGTCACGAACGGGCCGGCCTCCTGTATAACGGAGCGCAGAAACTGCAAGAGCTCCTCCTGTTCCGCCAGCCGGTCATGCATGGCCTGGGCGGCCGCGAGCCGTTGCTTCAGGGCCTGCAGATGGGCGATCTCCTGTTCCGCTCGGCTCAAACGTTCACGCCACTGGCCCAAATCAGTCTCCAACTGCACGCAGCGGCTGCGGATTTCCACCACCTGGGCTTTCACCTCCTGCAAGTCTTCCTCGTCGAACTCGAGCCTGCTCGCTGCCAGCTGTGCCTGCCCGCTCTCGTAGCGTTCCCGCCCGTCCTGTAACGCCATCTCTGCCGCGGCGGACTCCTGCTCGCGCTGGGAGAGGGCTTCAGCCGCGTCCTGACTGCGCCTGTAAAGATCGTCGGCTGTCCGGAATTTCTCCAATTGGGAGGCGATACGGGTTGCCTCTTCGTCCAGGTTGGCGAATTCCGCCATGCTCTCGTCAAGCGCGGCGAGCGCGATCCGTTGCTGTTCGGCTTGCGCCCGCTGCTCCTGCATAGCCTCCTCCACCCGCTCGCGCCCCTGCGCCTGTTGCATTGCCGCATCCCGCCGCCGCCGTGGATCGCCCAGCGCCCGCAACCCCTGCTGAAGATGCTCCACTCGTTGCGGCGCCTCCTTCAGTCCCTCCGCCGCGGCATGGGCTTCGGTCAACTGGGTTTTCAGCTCGGTCAGTTCCGTTTCAGCCGTGTCGACCGCATGCTGGCGGGAGAGGGAACGCAGTGTCTGCTCCTGCTGGGCGAGTCTGGCGCGGGCCTGTTCCCGTTCCTCCTCGGCTTGACGGATCGTCTCGGTGGATGCCTTGGCTTTCCCATCCATTTCCTTCCAGCGCTGGCGGAGTCGAATGAGAAGCTGCTGACGATCCTCCTCTGATAGCGGTTGTTCGCAGATAGGGCAGACCGCGGCTGTTTCCAGACTCTTTAGCTGACCGCCTTGCTCTTCGATCGTCTTCATTTCCGTGTACAATTGGGTACTCTTGGTCTTTTCCGCCGTAATCTCCTGCTGCAAGAATTCCACGCGCGTCTGCAATTGCTCCCGAGAAGCTTCGAGTTTCTGGGCGCGGGCTACCTCGGCGCGCATGCGCTCCAGCCTAGTTTGGGCCCTATCCACCGCGGCCCGTTCCCGCTGTACTCGGGCGGCCGACTCTTTCAGTCGATCCACCTGGCGTTGCGTATCCCGAACTTCGAGGTCCAGCCTCTCCTGTTCGGCTGCCGCGTCCGCAAGGTCAGCAGCAGTTTTCTCTGCCTCTGCGATGTCAGCAAGGGCGCGCTTGCGGGCATCCTCTTGTGCTGCAGCCTGGGTTAGTCGCGTATGGACGTTTGCCCGCTCATCCTGCAACCGCCGACGTTGGACCATCCTTTCGTTCACGGCACGTTGGTCCTGTTGCGCGGCGCGATAGGCGTCATGGCCGGCGCGGTTGGCTTCCGTGGTGGTCACGGCCTCCTTGCTCTCAGTCAACCGTTGCCGGGCCGCGGCCAGCGTCCGTTCCTGTTCAGCGACTACCTGTTGCTCCATCTGCACCATGCTCTGCAGTTCCAGCAGCCGCTCCCGCTTGGTCTCCATCGTCTGTCGGGCGGATTCGGCTGCGGTCAACTCCGTCTGCGCGGCGCGCAGTTCGGTATCCGCACTGCGGATACGGCCGGTCAGGGCGTCGGCTTCGGCCTGCACGGCTGGCAGTCTGATCAGTTCCCCCTCCAGCCTGCTGATTTCCACCGCCTGATCTCCCACGCGCTCGCGGAGCAAGCTGAGCGGCTCGCGCATTCTTTCCCATGCCCGGCGATATTCTGCAACCTTGAGGAGCGGATCGAAAACAGCTTTGCGGGCACTGGCCGTCGCCAGAAAGGAGACGGTGAAACTGCCTTGGGGCACACCCACCGCATTCCTGAACAGATCCCCCGGCTCAGCGTCCGCTCCAATGCCGAGATGCAGGCGCAAAAACTGCATGACATCGGNCTTGCCCTCGCAGATTCTTATGTCGAGTTCCGGGTCGATAACCGTGTGGGNTCTGCCACTGCCGCAACTCCGCATAACCTGATAAGCGCGCTCGTCGTAGTCGCTGAGAAACTCGACGGTCACGCTCGCCGACCTCTGACCTTCACGNACGAAGTCGGCTTGGCTATAGGGAAGATGATCGAAAAGAGCATAGCCGATCGCTTCCAGTATCGTCGTCTTTCCCGATCCGTTGTGGCCAACGATTGCATTCGTGCCGGGGCTGAATTCGACCTTCGTCCGTGTGTAGCTCTTGACATTTTCCAGGGTTAGCGAATGGATCAACATTGCACCGCTTCTCCCTGCAAAATTCTCTCCTCACCGCGCGTCAACTCCTCCAATATGGNATCAGCAGGGGCGCCGCTGACGGCCAACTGTTTGATCGCGAGNACCAGTTCAGTCCATTCCCCGCTGCGGGCGCGGTAGCGGTTGTCCCGTCCGAGAAGGTCGGCGATTATCTGCCGTTCCAGCGCTGGTCGGCTCAAATGCTGATCAATCCCAACCGCGAACTCCGCCCCCCGCGTGTCATCGCGCACGATGCAGTGCAGCGGCTTGTAAAGCTCAATGATCGTTTTCTCAAATGGCTCAATCGAAAGCGCGCTGCGGTCGAACGGAAGCACGCCGCTAAGCCGCAGCTCGACGACCGGTGCTTCTCCCTTGAACAGACTGCGCCGGCGTTCGACAAAACGCCGGCACGCTTCGAGCAGGTCGCCCGGCGTTTCATAGGCGTCCACCTTAAAGAAAAGACGTTCAAAAGGACGCCGGGAGTTAGCGTGCAAAACCGGGCGGTGCTTTGGTTCCGCCTCCGTGTCGACCTCTACAAGATAGTAGCCCCGCTCCGGCCAGGCCGCCTCGGTCAGCGAGTTGGTCTCCGGACTGCCGGGATTGTAAATCCAATCGTCGAACGCATAGGGCTTGTGGATGTGGCCCAGCGCCAGATAGTCCACGTGGGGCCGCAGAGGCGCCATCTCCCGGTGGCTAACGGCGCCGCCCTGATGATCGAGAACTCCCTCGACACCGGCGTGCGCCATGAAAATTGTATACTCGATCCCCTGTATGTCGGCTGCTGCCAGCGTATCGGCCACCTTCTTCACAATATGAGCGGTGGAACTGCCGAAGTAGCGCATGCCGTAGACCCGCAAACCCGGAACCGGTTCCACATAGGCCCCCTCGCGTTCTTCGTAGGGCGGGAGTGTGACGCTCTCGCCGTCAAGCTGCGGGTTGAGCAGCTTCAGCAACTCCCGTTCGGCCAAGAATCGCACCCAGCCGATGCTGTCGCGGTAGTGGGCCAGTTCATGGTTGCCCTCCACTGCCAGGCAGGGGATACCGGCCTTCTTCAGCCGTTCCAGCCCTCTGATGGCGTGGTCGAGCGTGACNGGATCGATAGTGCGTTTTTCAAAGAGGTCACCGGCCAGCAGGACGAAATCGACTTTGCGGTCGATGGCCGCCCNGATGATGTCNAGATAGGCGCGAGTGAAGTCGTTCTGNCGCTCTCGGCTGTTGTACTGACGATAGCCGAGATGGCAGTCGGCCATGTGGAGAAACGTGGCGCGCATGGTAGGCCCCGGTGTTAATCTGAATTGTGATGAGAAGAGGCGATGGGCAACAGTACACTCGAAGCGCGTGCACTGCTGTCAATCTTTGTCGTCGCTCTTAGCGGAGATGAACAGGCTAAGAAAAAAACTGACGATGCTGATGACGAGGGCGCCCGAGAAGGCGGCGCCAAAACCGTCTACCCGAAAGTCGACGTTAAGCACTCCGGCCAGCAACCCCGTCAGAAGCAGCATCAGGGCGTTGACCACAAAAGTGAAAAGACCTAGCGTGACCAGATAGACCGGGCAGGTCGCAACCTTGACAAAGGGCTTTAAGATGGCGTTGACAACGCCAAANATCAAGGTGACGGCCAGCAGACTGCCGAAATCCACATCGCCGCCCGCGCCAAACGAAATGCCGTCGATCATNGTTGACGCCGCGTACAGGGCGATGGCGTTCCCGACCAACCGTAGGAGAAGCTTCATCAGAGGTTACATGCGCAAACGCATCGTGTATAAAGTGCTGCGCACCGAAAAGCCATGGTCCAGCAGCGTCTGCGCCGCGACTTCGTCCTGTGTGCTGACAGTCGCCCGCAGCGGCCAGCGCGGAGACTCTTGCAGCAGCGCCAGTGCGCACTGAATCAAGGGTTGGGCATATCGGTCCTGGGCATCGGGCCGCAGCCAGAGACGGACATGGTGCTCTCCCTCCCAACATCGGGCTGTAACCTGGATCGCCCCTTCAAAGCGGCTGTTATAGTCGCGGATGGCGTAGCGGTAGATTCGCTGCCGGCCGACAAGCCTGTTCACCAGCTCACCAATGCGTTTTTCGAGCGGAATTCGGAAGTCGTCTCGCCGTACCGCCCGCCACCACTGGAATTCGGCGCTGGGTCGGCTGGTGGCCAAATCATACAGCAGATTGCTGTCGGATGGAGAGAACGGCTGCAGATTGGACAGAACCGGCCTTGTGATCGACTTCGGCGCGCCCGGCGCGTGCAGCTCGGAGGTCCCTCCCATGTTCTCAAAACGGAGCCGTTCATATAGGCCGAGGGCAATCTCGTTTTCCCCACGCACTTGCAGCACCGCCCAAGACCCACCCATATCGCGGATGTAATCCAGAGCATGTTCCATGAGGGCCCGGCTGATCCCGCGCCCGCGCCAAGCCGGCAAAACCGCCACATTGGCGATCTGCCAGCGCCCGCTGCCGCTCGCAGCGCGCTGCACCGTTACATTGCCTACCACCCGNTTGTTCTCCACCCAGACGAATCCGTTGAATACATTTCGNAACTCGCCGGTACTGCGGTAGAGAATGCCNACCAGCCCGCTCATATAACCGAGAAGTCGTAGTTCGCGCAGCGCAGCCTCGCCCTGTTCGTCCAGTTCTTCCGCGAAAGCCTCCGCAATCAGTCTGGATACGGCGCGCAGATCACGCCCAACGTCAAAGGGGCGGATGCCGTGTAAGGGATCTTGCCGGCGGCCGGCGGCAGCGGAACGAGTTAGGGCAACCATTTAGAAGTGGTAGGAAAGCGTCCAGCTATTCACTGCGCAACCCGCACGAGCGCTGGGCGCAGGATCCGATCCTGGATACTGTAGCCGGTGCGTAATGTCTGGATGATATGCCCGCTGGGGACATCTTCGCTCGGCTCNTTCGAGATGGCCTCATGCTGATTGGGATCGAATTCACCACTCTTGTCCAGCGGTTCAACTTCTGAATTGGCGAGAATGTCCAAGAGCTTCTGCTGGATCTGCTCGAATCCCTGCAGCCAGGCCTGATTCTCTCCCGGCACTGCTTCGGGCACATTCTGAAAGGCCAGATCGAGGTCATCGAGAACAGGCAGCAGCTGACGCATCATACTTTCCGTCGCCCTTTTGATGCGCTCCTCGTTCTGGCGTTCACGGCGTTTGCCGGCGTTTTCATATTCGGCCACGGTACGCTGCATCTTGTCGAGATGGCTGGCGGCCTGGTCTTGCGCCTCGGCCAGCTCCGCTTGCAGCCGAGTGATCGCCTCTTCCGGTGTCTCGTCCTTTTCTTCAGCCTCTTCTACTTCGGAATCATCGCGCGCGTCAGGCTCCTCTGCTTCCAGAACAGCCTCCTCAGGCAGTTGTCCGTTTTCTGGTTCTACCGTCGTGTCTTCCCGTTCTTCCTGTTGACTCATATATGATCCTGTTACTCAAACATGCTGTCTAGTGGTTTTGGCCGTATAGCTGATGCATCATTTCGTTCAGGAGTGTGGCAACGTAGCGCACAGCCCCGATTGTACGGCCGTATGGCATTCGCATCGGGCCGACTACGCCCAACAGGCCGCTGACCCGGTCCGGTACTCCATAGCGGCTCAGGACAAGGCTTATGTCCTGCATGTCGCCGAATCGGCCCTCGCCGGCAATCATTACCTGAACGTCGCTTAACTCCATGATATCATCGTAAATCTCATGCAGCAGCGTGCGTTGCTCAAATACCTGCACGATCCGGCGCACCTGCGGCCCGTCGGCAAATTCAGGCTCGGCCAACACCTCGGCCAACCCATGTCGATAAACGCGTTCCGTGATCTGCGCCTCCGACTGCAGCAAGGTTTTCAGCACAAGCTCGCCCACCTCGCGCGTGAAGCCCGTGAACTCCTCCAGTTTTTCCGGCAGATCGGCAGCGGTGGCGCCAGAAATCTCAACATTGAGCTGGTTGCTCGCGCGGCTCAGTTCCTCCTGAAAAACTGGCTGTTCCAGGGTAATCAGTTGCTGTTTCAGCGTGCCTGTGGCCAGCACCAGCACCAGCAACACGGCCGTATCCTGAATGCCAATCAGCTCCAGATGTTTGACCCTGCTGGTGATCGAGCGCGGGGAGGTTGCCAGCGCCGCACCCGTGGAGGCTTTGGCCAAGACCGCTGTGCTGAGTCGAAGCCACTGGTCGATTTCCTGCCGGGCTTGATGGAACTGATGGCGGATCATGTGCCGCTCTTGGGAGGGAAGATCGGTGTGGGCCATGAGATTGGCCACAAAGTAGCGGTAGCCGCCATCAGTGGGAATGCGGCCGGCGCTGGTGTGAGGGTGGGTCAGCAGACCAGCTTTTTCCAGCGCAGCCAAATCATTGCGGATCGTGGCCGCACTGACGCCCAGATCATATTTCTGCGCGATCGACTGGCTGCCCACCGGCTGGGCATTCTCCACATACTCGTGGATGACGATACGCAGTACCTGTTTGCGGCGCTGGCTCAGTTGCAGTTCTGTCATCGATTACAGGCAGAAAGGACTGTCGCCTGTCTGCCCTCCGTCTAGTACGCTGTAAATGCAGTCAATTGAGGGCGATTCGAACTGTCGGACAGTTGGCGACAATCAGACGTCACAGATAAACCTTTATCACTCTCGTGATGGGAGTGCTAATAGAGCAAAAAGTGTAACAAATCGGGTAGGAGGTTGTCAAAAAATTCGGGTTGGTTCAGTAAGCGTTCTTGTTTGTCCCCAGCAGCCACTGGCCCAGTGTGCGAATGATAATCTTGATGTCCAGGGCCAGGGACCAGTTTTCTATGTACCAGAGGTCGTACTTTGTCCGCTCCTCAATCGAGGTGTCGCCCCGCAGCCCGTTGACCGCGGCCCAACCGGTCATGCCGGCCTTTTCGCGGTGGCGGTCCATATAGCGAGGGATCATCTCTCGAAACTGCTCTACGTAGACGGGGCGTTCCGGGCGCGGCCCGACCAAGCTCATTTCGCCGAAGAGAACATTGATTAAATTGGGCAGTTCATCGATATTGGCGCGACGAATGAACGCGCCCAGTTTGGTGCGCCGGGGATCGTTCTCAACCGTCCAGCCCGGCCCCGATCTCTCTGCGTCTTCGCGCATCGAGCGAAACTTCAGTATCTTGAACGATTTGGCATCCAACCCCATCCGCTCATGTGTGTAGAAGACCGGCCCGGGGCTGTCCAGCTTGATCAGGAGCGCCACCAGCATGAGGAATGGGCTGAGAAACACCAGGCCGATGGCGCTGCCCACCAGGTCCATCCCCCGTTTGAGTGTCAGTTTCCAACCCTGGAGCGCGACGTCGCGGATCGTGAGCAAGGGCAGCCCGCCAAGGTAACCGATCGTCACCTCGCTGGCCATTATTCCGAAGGCATCCGGCAGCACGCGGATGCCGACCTTTTCGCGCTCACACAGGCTGATGATGCCGATCAGTTCCTGATGCGTATTTTCCGGCAGAGCGATGATCACTTCGTCGACTGCAAATTCGTCTATGATTCTGGGGATGTCGGCGACGGAGCCCAGAATCGGCACATTGAGAACGGAACGCGTGCTGCTGTTATCTACAACTCCAATCACCTGAAAGCCCAGTTTGGGGTTGGCCTGCACTCTTTGCAAAATCATGCGGCCGGAGTCGCCGCCGCCGATGAGCAGGACCCGGTCGCCGCCAACGCCTTTGGCCTGAGCATTCCATTGTATCTGCGCATGCAAAGTCCGGCCGATTGTCAACATGACGATATTGAGCAGCCAGGCATAGCCCAGGAATGTGCGGTGATAGACAAAATCCCGCAGGAAAAGGCTCACCAGCGCGACGGTCAAGAGCGTGCACAGAGTCGTTAGTCTCGCGGTGCGGAAGATTTCGTCCAGATGGCCGAGCGGCCGGCGGCGCTGGTACATGCCCCGCGAAAAGAAGATCGACAGCAGCAACAGCGACTGTGCTAGCGGCAAAGGCAGGAACTCCAGGAACGGGCCGACAATGATATCCGGCTGTAGTTCCATCAGCCGTGGTGTCAGGTTCATCTCGGTGAGCCGATGGGCCAGAAAGAACGCCAGCCATGTACTCCCCAAATCCACAACTACCAGGGAGAGCGCAAACAGAAGCTGGGCGCGTTTAGGCACGCCCGGCCGCTGGGCGCGCAGGGCCGAGTATCTGCCGTTGGGACTGGAGGCTATGCCCTGCTCTGCCGCAGTCTCATCTGTCGCAGCCGCATCTGCCGTAGCCGCCGATGGCCGCGACCCTGTTGCAGGCTCCTCAAGCTCTGATGTCGGCTGAGCTGGTGACTTCCACATCGTCCGAATCGCGTAAACCCTGGAGTGGACGGCTATTCGCTATCCACAGTCAATCTGATGAAACTCCGTTAGACCCGTTCCTGTCGCAGTTTCCACAATCGGATGGCTATGTCTACGCCACCGATCAGAGCGATACTGAGCAAGATCAGTTTGTCCAGCGCCCATGAACTATTGGCCCGGTAGTGGTTACGATAAAAGATCCACATTGCCTCATAAAAGGCCCGACGGGCTTTGCGGCTTTTTCGGCTGGCGGCCTCTTTGACATGCGTGATTTCGACCTTGCCGTTGTACCAGACATCCCAACCCGCAGTCTTGATGCGCTTTGCCCAGTCAAGATCCTCGCCGTACATGAAGTAAGCCTCGTCCAACAGTCCGACCTGCTGAATCGCCTGCGTACGCACCTGCATATACGCGCCCACAACCGAATCCACCGGATGTACCGCGTCTTCAGGCAGGTAGCTCAGATTATACGCGTTGAAACGGCTGCTATGCGGAAAGAGCCGGCTCAGGCGGGTCATGCGGCAGAAGCTAACCCAAGGCGTGGGAAAGCTGCGGCGGCAGGCCAGATCCAGTGTTCCGTCCGGCCGTCGCACTCGTGGACCGGCTACTCCAACATTGGGCCGCTCGTCCATGAATTGGATCATCTCGCTCAGAGCGTTTGCCGGCAGCACCGTGTCATTGTTGAGAAGGAGGATATAGCGCGGAACCGGCCTGTTGCCTGCCGCCTGGCGGTCAGGCAGGCCGAGTTGGCGCAGAGCCAGGTTGTTGCCCGCGCTGAAGCCGAGATTGGTTTCGGAAACGATCAGACCGGCCTGAGGAAATCGGTCGCTCGTCATCGCGGCGCTGTCGTCACTGCTGCCGTTGTCTACAACACAGACAGTGTAGGAGAAGCTGCCGGCAGAGCCGAACACTGATGTCAGACAGTTGCTAAGGAGGGCGCTGCCGTTGTAGTTGACGATGATAATCGCGAGGTCCGGCCCCTCTGCAGGCGGGACAGACTCGGGCAGCTTCCCGCCCGTTGGCAGCGTCAATGGCAACCCAATGTTCTCGATCCATTCAGACCAGACGATATGGCGAGGAGGCTGCATTATCTGCATTGCTTTTCACCCGTTGCTCAGTTGTCCAAACGGCTGGACAAGACCACGGGCGGCACATGAAATCGAGTAAAAAACTGTGATCAATGCGATCGGAAGAAGGGGATGATTAACGACCGTGCAGCGCACGACAGTTAATCACGGCAATCAGACAGATTACAAAAATCACAGTCGGAACTGTCTGCTGTATACGGGCTTGATTCTAGCACGGCATTTCACTTTCGCCAAAGCGATTGTCTGAGCCCTCCCCAAGAGCGCATGATGCATCGGCCGTCATCTTCGGACTTTACAGGCAACTGGCCCGGCGGAATAGACAACGCAAGAATGGTCACTACCCAGCCACCATAAATTCAGTACCTGAATGAGGCGAGCAAAGATGTTTCTCTATCCTCACTCCGCGCTTTTGGGCGTTGCGGGGGGACACCCCCCGCAACGCCCCCTCCAAAACCACGCCACGCCACCGCCGCACGGGTCTCCAGCCCCTGTCCCCTAGCCCCTGCCGTTAACCCAAATCCTCCTCATGCCTGGCGTAACGCAACTTCCAGGACGCGGTCTGTCCTCAATTCCGGCAAAAGGAGTGCGTCGGCAGCGGCCGCCAGCGACCGAGGCGAAAGAGTCTTTCCATCACTGCTTACTCCTTGCCCGTCGCTTTTTGGCAGAGCGCCTTGGGGAATAAGCCCGATCAGTTCGCTGCGATCGAGCGCGACGCCATGGCCGGCTGCCTCCTTGCGAATGGCATCTACAGCCGCCTGCGGAAATGTGGCGCGGTAGTCTACCAGATTCATGCTGACCTGGGCCTGTCCATCGACCAGTAGGCCTAAGGCTCTGACCGCAGGCAGACCGCCGCCGCGCTCGCGAATCTGGCGGGCGATCGCTCTGGCCACAGTTACGTCGGCCGTGCGCAGAAAGACGTTGAAGGCGATCAGAATCGGCCTGGCCCCGACGATGACCGCGCCCGCCGGACCGACCCTGGCCGGGCCGAAGTCCGGCAGGCGCCGCGGCAGGTGGATCTCCCGCAGCAGAGCTTCATATTCCCCGCGCCGGACGTCCGCCAGATTACGGCGTTCCGGCCTGGTGGCCGCCGCGCCATAGAGGTAAACGGGCACATTCAGTTCATCGCCGATGCGGCGACCCAACTGACGGGCCAGAAGAACGCAGTCGGCGAGTAGCGTGTTGCGAATCGGCACCAGGGGGACCACATCCGCAGCGCCCAGTCGTGGATGGACGCCCCGATGCCGCCGTACGTCAATGCGCGAAACAGCCGCCTCAACTGCTTTGAACAGCCCCTGCAGAACCGGTTCCGGCGGACCGGCGATTGTGAGAACCGTACGGTTGTGGTGCACATCGCTGCTGCGGTCGAGAAGCAGCGCGCCGGATGTTTGGACTGCCGCAGCCAGTTCATCGATGACAGTGGTGCGGCGGCCCTCGGAAAAGTTGGGTACTGCTTCGATGAGTGGGCTGGTGTTGGAGCTCTGATTCATGTGATGAAGGTTGGGCTGTGACTGTGGTGAACGCATAGTTGAGCACGCTCTACATTCGTATCTGTCCCGGTCGCCCGTCCATGCCACTGAATGGATAAAGACTGGACTGGTAACTACCAAGCCGCAACTGAATCGCAAACCTGTACGAGGGGAGCAAAGTTGTTCCTTCTCTCCTCATGATTGTCATTTGGGCGGTCGGGCCTTCGGCCCTCCCTTGTGCAGGGGCTGCGCCCCCGCAACGCCCCGCCCTGGCTACCCACGTTGCTGGTTCTTTCCCACTATCGTGGCATGCCGACAGTGCGCCCCAACCAGTCTGGCGGCTGCCAACCGAATACGCCGTCACAAAGCCCGAATGGCGGCGAAGATGAAGAGTTTGTCGAGACACACACTGTATGCGGCTTAGTAGTTACCTGGACTGTATTTAGCTCGTCCGTCCCAGAAGCCACTTCACAAGCAGGAGAATGGAGAAGGCGGTCGCCATGAGCACAACGGACAGGGCCAGTGCAACGTCGAGATCCAATTCAAAGCCGATATAAATGGCCAGGGGCATCGTCTGCGTGCGCCCAGGATAGTTGCCTGCGAAAAGAATCGTGGCGCCGAAATCACCGAGGGCCCTTGCCCACGTCATCACCAGTCCGCCCAGCAACGAAGCGCGGGCGAGGGGGACTGTCACAAAGCGGAAAATCTGCCGGCTGTCGGCCCCATCCAATGCGGCGGCTTCTTCCAACTCGGCTGCGCTGCGGCTGAGACCGCCGATTGCCGCACGAATGTAGTATGGGGAGGCCACGAAAAGCTGGGCGAAAATGACAGCCAGCGAAGTGAAAGCGATCTCGATTCCGGCCACTGACAACCCCTGCCCCAGCATCCCTCGCCGGCCAAATGCCATCAGCAGGGCGAGACCGGCGACCGCGGGCGGCAGCACTGTGGGCAGATCGATAAGTGTGTCCAGCGCTCGGCGTCCCCGAAAGTGCCGCCTGGTCATCAGCAGCGCCAGAGGTGTGCCCAGTAGAACCGTCAGCAGCGTTGCCGTTGCCGATGTCCACAAGCTGAGGGCGATGGCCCGCCGCGCGGCCGGCTGGGCCAGATGTGCGCTGATGTCGGTCAGCTCTGTGCGCCAGATCAGCGCCAGCAAAGGAAGAGTCAGGAACAGGATCATGGGCACGGCTGACCAGAAGAGCGCGATGCCCGGTCGCGGCAGGCGTCCGGATGAACGCCGGTCGCCGCGCGCCCGATCAACAGGAATGCGCATCGTCTCTGCTGCTTCACTCGTTCGCATGGTCGGATGCCTCTGCGGACAAAATATCTGGGGCGTCCCCTATCCCCCTGGCCCGGCATTCGGTCGAAAAGCCGTGCGATTCCAACACCGCGCTCCCTTCTTCAGAAAACAAAAAAGTGACGAACGTCGCAGCCTGCTCCGGCTGTGTGCTGTCCCGAACCAGGGCGATGGGATAGGCTGCAGAGACGTTGAGATGGGCCGGTATCTCCACGCCTTGCAAATTTGTGACCCCTACAAGGTCACTGGCGTAGACAACGCCGGCATCGGCCTCGCCCAACTGCAGTTTGCTGAGTATACCGCGCACATTCTGCTCTTCCGACACGATGTTGGCTTCGAATCCGGCGCGAAAGGCGGGGCCAAGGCGCTCGTCCTGCTCGGCTTTGGCCAGAAACTGACGCGTGTACAGCCCAATCGGTACGGCTTCCGCGCCCACGATAATCTTATGCCCGGGCTGGGCCAACTTCAGCAGCGATTCGATCGCGGGCGAGGCGTCTGCGATCGCAGACAATGTACCGACTGTACCCGCAGCGGGCTGGCCGTAGCCGATCATCAACCGATTGCAAGCGAATGTCTTCACGCTCGTCTTCTCAATTCGCCCGGCATCGATAGCCGCCTCCATTTGCCTTTCGTTGGCGGAGGCGAAGATGTCGGCCCGCGCCCCCTCGCGCAGTTGACCGGCCAGCTGCTGGGAACCGGCAAAGTTGAAAACAACGTTACCAGTATGACCGCTACGGCCGAACGCCAGGGACGCTTGTTGGAAGACATCGGTGAGGGATGCGGCTGCGAAGATCGTGACTACCGCTGTTTCGGATGTTGGCGCCTCGTCGGCAATTGGCCCGCGGCAGCCGGTCAGTAGCAGATTACCCAGCAACAGAAATGCCGCTGCCTTGAGCATACAGGCGCGCGGCAACCTCCAACTCTGCGCAAGCGTATCCCTCTGCAAGACGCTCTTCCTTCTCCTCCGAACTGCCGTGTTGGAGACAAGCGAACAGGATACGCTGAACGCCGCCGGAATCCGTCTGAGTGCAGTTACTGCCGAACGCAGACACAAAGATGACACGAATTTGACGATAGCAGTGACCCGTAGCCGTGTCAAATTTTGACAGTTTCCACGCCGCCTGCCGCCGGCGGGACAGGACCAGCGCGCACCCTGTTCAGGGATACGGCCCCGAGGGGTCTAAATCTGAATGTCGCCAACTGTCCGGCGTTCTATATCTGTTTAAGTCAGTATGGTATGATCAACGGTTAGTGGCAGTAGCGCCCCAGCATGGTAGCGCATTGGCAAACCGAACGGCAACCAGGCCAACCTATCCAGGCCGCCGTAACTACTAAGCCGTATACAGTGCCTGTCTTGTCCAGTCCTCTATCCCTGCCGCCATTCAGGCTATCTGATTGCGTATTCGATTGGCGGCAGCCAGGTTGGTGGGGCAGCACTGCTGGAATGCGTACACACGGTCGGAACTGCAGTTTTTAGTAGTCAGTTTTTAGTTTTCAGTGGAACACCGGAGATTAGCGGTCGATGGTCGGTGGGTTGAGGCGACAAGTGGGGGAGGAGACACTGGTGGCTAGACACGCTGCTGGAGCCGCACTGCTGGAATGCGCACACACGGTCGGTGAGCGATGTTTTTGTAGGGGGGCGTTGCGGGGGCGCAGCCCCTGCACAAGGGAGGGCCGAAGGCCCGACCGCCCATAAAAGAGCAGAGAGTTGAGAGAGTACTTTTGCTCGCCTCATTCAGGATCGTGAGTTAGTTAAGGCTGAGTAGTTTCAGGCCGCCTATGCCAACAGGTTGACAGGGGGAGCAGTGACAGAACAAGCAGCGGATTGGAATGAATTCGTCAGCAGCCATCCGGCCGGCCATATCTTGCAGACGAAGGATTGGGCAACGTTGAAATGCCGCTCCGGCTGGCAGGCCAGACGCGTTCTGCTGCCGGCCTCCGAAGCCGATGGCACGGCCAGGGCCGGGGCGCTGATCCTCTTTCGCAGAAGCATGGGCCAGGTTCTGGCTTACGTCCCCAGAGGCCCGCTTGTGGACTGGTCCAACGCAACGCAGACCGAGGCCGTCGTGGCGCGCATGTGCGCTCTTGCCCGGCAGGAGGGGGCGTTCGCATTGAAGATCGAGCCCGACCTGCTGGACACGGCTGCCAACCGGCAGTTGCTACAGGCGGCCGGCTTCCACCCCAGCCCCCAGACAATTCAGCCTCGCAGCACCGTTGTCGTCGATCTGCAGCCCGACGTCGATACGATCCTGGCGCAGATGAAGAGCAAATGGCGTTACAACATCCGGCTGGCGGCGCGCAAGGGCGTTTGCGTACGCGAGCTTGAGATCCATGAACTGCCCCAGTTTCAACAGCTGATGGAAGAGACCGGTACACGAGACGGTTTCTCCGTACACAGCGCCGCCTACTACCGGGATGCCTACGATCTGCTTGCTTCCCGCTGGGGGGCCTTCCTGCTTGCTTCCTATGAGGACGAACCGTTGGCCAGCATCGCCGTGTTTGCTGTTGGTTCGACCGCGTGCTACCTGTGGGGAGCCAGCAACAGCCGCCATCGCAACCTGATGCCCAATCACGCACTCCAATGGGAGGCCATGCGTTGGGCCAAGCAACGCGGCTGCACACGGTACGATCTCTGGGGCATTCCCGATGAAATCGGCGCCATCGCCACCGGCCTCTGGGCTGAAGGGCGCAAGACTGTTTCCGCCGAGAAGGCGCCTGTGGACGTGAATGCGCTGCCGGCGGGAGATCTATGGGGCGTTTTCCGTTTCAAACAGGGCTTCGGCGGCGCGGTTGAGCGCACGGTCGGCGCCTGGGACTTGCCCTTGCGGCGACCGGTCTATGGTCTCTATCGGGGTGCCCTGTTGGCCAAAGAGCAGGCCGCCAACAGCAAACAAAGAGTGAAGCGCAATGAGGAGCAAGCGAAGACTTCCTCCCCTTCTTCCATAGAGGTGAATCTGGAGCCGGTGGTGACGGCCGCCGCATGGGAAGAGCTGTCGACGCGGCTGCCGCCTGAAAGCAGTCACGTGCTGCAGAGCTGGGCATGGGGGGCCGTCAAGGCCGGCAGCGGCTGGCGGGCTGAGCGTTGGCGCGTGCAGCGGGCCGGCCGGCTCCTGGGGGCCTTTCAGTGGCTGTGGCGGCAGCCGACAGCGGCGCTGCCTCTGCGCGTGGCTTACGTGCCCAAGGGCCCCCTGCTCGACTGGTCCGATGACGAAGCCACCGCGCTGGTGTTGGCGCAGATCGAAGAGCTGTGCCGGCGGCGGGGTTGCCTGCAGGTGAAAATCGATCCCGATGTCGGCGAAGAGAGTGCGGAAGGGAAGCGCCTGAAGCAACTGCTGGCCCAGCGCAACTGGCGGTTCAGTCCGGAACAGATTCAGTTCAAGAATACTGGATTCACCGACATTACCCAGCCGGATGAGCAGCTGCTGGCCTCGTTCAAGAGCAAATGGCGCTATAACATCCGGCTGGCCGAGCGGCGAGAAATAACCATCCGCTGCGGCAGTGCCGCCGATCTGCCCGCCTTCTATCGACTCTATCAGGAGACGAGCGCCCGCGATGGTTTTCTGATCCGCCCGTTCGCCTACTACGATGCCCTGTGGCGCATGTTTCTGGAGACGCAGGAGGTCGAGGACTCGCGCACCGGGGGGGCGCTGCTGTTAGCCGAGCATCCGCAGGAATCACAGCCCGTAGCCGGACTATTCCTGCTCCGCCACGGTCGCCAGGCTCTCTATTTCAACGGGGCCAGCAGTGCACGGCGAAGACGCGACATGCCCAACTATCTGTTGCAGTGGCGGGCTTTGCAGTGGGCCAGGTCCCAGGGCTGCACAGTCTATGACTGGTGGGGCGCGCCGTCCAATCCGGACGACCCGAGCGATCCACTCCAGGGGGTATGGCGTTTCAAGGAAGGTTTTGCCGCCCGCATGGCCGTGCATACCGGGGCGTGGGACTGGTCGCCCAGCCCGCTGCTGTGGCACGGCTACCACTGGGGAAAGTCTCAGCTGTTGGAGTTGATGCGTAGTCGGGGCCGTTAGCGGTTGACCGCCCGTGAGCAGTCATCCACCGGCCGCCGCCAACTGGCCTATCCGGACAGGACGGCATCGTCGGGGATGGCGATTGGCGTGTCCGAATCATTTGACAGGCTGACGTCGCCTTCGATCGTGACCGAGGCGCCGAAAGTGTAGGGGCCTGTGACGGCAAAGCGTCGGCAGCGGAGCAGGGAAGGCGGTCCATGCGGGTAGCGTTCCTGAATCTGTTCGATGAACTGGTAGAAACGGTCATCCAATTCGACAAGAGGTGCGCCTGCAGGGAAGGGACCGGTGCCCCGTCGCGGGTCCAGACCAATGCACTGCTGCTGGTCCAGCCGGTAGGCATCGGAACGCAGTGCAAGCAGGTCATTGCATCGTTTGACCGGCAGAAAGCGGTCGCGCGGCACCTGAATCGCCTGCGCGCCGTCGAATGCGGAGATCGCCAGGCCGACCGCGGTTTCCAGTTGGAAGACCGGCGGCGAGTCGGGGCGCGAAGGGTCTACCAATCTGTTGTTGACGATCATCGCCAGATCCAGGAAACCGTCTCGTTCATTCAGCAATTTCTGCAGAGAGGGCAGATGAATCCACAGGTTGTTGGTATTGAACAGCCTGTAACGGTCGATGTCCTGGAACTGCGCCACCTCCTCTGGCGGACACTGCGCAATTTCGCGCAGCAGCAGCCTCCCATCGGGACCTTGGGCGAGGTGCCCCCCCTTGCGGTCGGCCGCGGTGCGGGCCGTCACTTCCATCAGAAAAGGTAGATTGCGCCCCGCGAAAAAGCCCAGAATGTCAGTGTCAACGGTTGCGCCCAGATTGTCGGCGTTGCTGACAAACATGTACTCGTAACCCAGATCCAGCATCTGGCTCAGCAGGCTGCTGGTGTGCAGAGTCAGGTAGATGTCGCCGTGACCGGGCGGGCACCACTCCTTTTTCGGGTCTTGATGCCATTCGACAGGCTGCAGCGTATCCTGCCAGATTTTGGGCACCTTGTTCTGCAGAAAGGCGAGCGGCAGGGCCCCAGCGTCACCTTTGGCGAGCTGTGGGTAAGCGGCCAGCGCCTGCTGGGTTGCTTCCTGCGTGCTATAACTGTTCATAAAAATGAGGGGTAGTCGGGCGGTTTTCTTCTGCCGCAGGTGCAGGACATGGCGGACGATGATATCGAGAAATCGCAACCCGTCTTTCACCTTCAGCAGCGATCTCGGCCCTTGCAGCCCCATGGTGGCGCCCAGCCCTCCGTTCAGTTTCACAACCACGAGCCGGTCGAGCGCGTCTAAACCGTCCGCATGGAAACCGTTGGCGGTGGATCGGTCGGCTAAATCTGCTGGCGGGAGGGCGCATGCACCGGGGATGTATCCTGTGGCGCCGGCGCCGAGTTGAGCGTAGTAATGTTCAAAGCTGCGAATCAGCAGGTCGTCCAGACCCGCGCGTTGCATCTTCTGGCGAAATGGTGCGAATGACACCGTGGGTTTTCGACCCATTCAATAACCTCGGAATTGCATGATTTCTGACGCTCACCGATGGCCGGCGCGATTCCCTCGTTACCAGCCGACCGCGCACCCGTCCTTGCGCGGGTCGCTACCACCTGTCAGGACGCCGCTTTCCGGATCGCGGACAATAATCTGGCCGCCGCCGAAACTGCCCCGTCCCGCCCCGTTGACCGGCACCAATTGATGTCCGCGGCGGGCCATTTCCGCCAGGACATCGTAATCCCAGCCTTCTTCAATCGCCAACCGACCGCCGGCTTCGTCCGCGCCTAAGCCCGCATGCGGGCCGCTCAACGACCAGCGGGGCATGTCCAGAGCCTGCTGGGGGCTCATGCCCAAAGCGGCCATATTGACCAGCATCTGCAGATGTCCCTGCGGTTGCATATACCCGCCCATCACGCCGAAACTGGCATGCAACGCGCCCCCTCGGGTGGTCATCGCCGGGATAATCGTGTGATAGGGGCGTTTGTTGGGTGCGAGACTGTTCGGATGGTCGGGATCAAGAACGAAAAGCGCGGCCCGGTTCTGCAGGCTGACGCCGCTCCCGGGCACAACCAACCCGCTGCCGGTTCCCTGGTACAGGCTGTTGATAAAACTGCACGCGTTTCCCTGGCCGTCGGCGGTGGTCAGATAGACGGTATCCGAACCTGCCATGGGATTGCCGCTGCTGACCGATGTCGCAGCCCGCTGCGGGTCAATCTCCCGGCGCCTCTGGTCGGCATACGCGCGGCTGGTGAGCGTGTCCAGCGGGACCGGCACCACGTCGACGTCGCAAACCCACTGCTGCGCCTCAGCGTAGCCAATCCGCATACATTCCACCAGCGTGTGCAAACGGTCGACGCTCGACATATCGGCCAGGTCGAAGCCGTCCGCCAGATTGGCGGCGATGATGGCGGCAAGTCCCTGTCCGTTGGGTGGGCATTCGTAAAGCCGGTAATCGCCGAAATCGGCGGTGATAGGCTCTTGCCAAGTGCTGGTATGGGCCGCCATATCTTGCGGCGTGATCCAACCCCCATAACGCTGCACGTGTTCGCTCAGACCGCGAGCGAATTCGCCCGCGTAAATCGCTTTCTTGCCGTCCGCGGCAATCGCCCGCAGTGTCTGGCCCAGAGTCGGGATACGCATTACCTCCCCGGCCCGCGGCGCACGTCCATTGATCAGAAGCTCATGACCGCTTGGCTGCTGCGGCCCATTGTCCAGATCGCTGCTGTTCCAGCCCGGTGAACGCAGAAGTTTCTCTGTCTGGCCGGCCCAGCTTTGCCCGATCCATTCGGTAACGGGATAGCCCTCCTCGGCCAGATGAATGGCCGGCTTGAGTACATCCGCCAGCGTCATGTCGCCGTGCCTTTCCAGCAGATCACTCCACCCGGCAACGGTCCCGGGGATGCTGACGCTGTGGCCGGTAAACTGCGGCATGCGCGCATAACCAAGACCGCGCAGTTCATCAATGGATGCGGCGCTTGCAGAACGGCCAGATCCGTTGAGGGCTGTCACACGTTCAGTTTTGGCATCCCAGTAGAGGGCGAAACAGTCGCCGCCTATGCCGGTCGAGGTCGGCTCGACGACGTTCAGGGCTGCTGCTGTTGCGATCGCGGCGTCAGCTGCGTTGCCGCCCGCCTGCAGCATCGACAATCCAGCCTGGGCAGCCAGTGGTTGGCTGGTGGCGACCAGTCCGTTGCGTGCCAGGACATTGCTGCGGCGGGAGCGAAAGACAAAATCGAAATCCATGGGCTGATCTTTCCGAAGCGCTTCGATACGGTCAAATGGCATGGACTTTTGATGATAGTCTATTGCCAGAGAATAGGCAAAGCGGTCAAGGATCGCATTTGCACCGTAGCCGAAATGCCCGGCCGCCCCCCTCCAAATAAATCGGTTCCTTTTGGCGGAACTACCCGGCTACGGTAGACTATTTGAAGAGTGTTAACTCCATTTCCGCGTGGTTGCCATCATGCTCCTGAACCTGGAGTCGATGGCAACCAGATTTCCTACTCGGCGTCCCGGTTCTGTAACTGCTAATGGGTTTCCTGGTTGAGGCCATCGCCAACATTGCACCTTATATTTATGCAACGTGTGGTCTGCTGGCGCTATTTCAACTCTATCGCACGTGGCAGGTGCGCGCCGAGCGGCGCCGAGCGGTCTTTTCCTTGGAGCGGGACAAAGCACTCGACGATCTGTATCGCATTTTCCTTTCCGCGTTGTTGATGCTAGTGGCGATGGGATTCACCTATTTCGCCAGCACAACGTTGCGCGACGCAATGATCGCGGTGGAGTCATCCTCAGTTCCTTCATCAGCGGACGGCTCTTCTACATCCCCAAATTCGTCTTTCTCAGACTTGCTCCCCACGCCTACATTCACGCCGGAACAACCGACGGCAACCCCGGCGCCGACCCGCATCGCGATCTCCACACCTGTGCCGGATAATCAAGAGGAAGATACGCAGCCAGAGCCTGCTCCTACGCCAGAACCCCTTCCTGTTTCCCCGGCACTGTGCCCGGACGGGCGTGCAGTCATACTATCGCCGGGAAACGGCGCGATAGTAAGGGGAATTGTACCAATTGTGGGTACGGCCCAGCACGATCAATTCAAATTCTACAAGCTGGAGCATGCACCCGGCGGATCCAATCAGAGTTTCAGCTATTTTGACGGCGCCGAAAGCCCGGTCGTCGGCGGCCTTCTTGGCAACCTGAACAGCAGTGCCATGGCGAACGGCACCTATGTGATTCAGGTCGTGGTAGTAGATACCACCGGTAACTATCCGGAACCCTGTCGCGTGACGGTCACTGTCCAGAACTGATGAAAGCGCCTGTTGTGAACTACGCCACCGCTTCGATGTCTGAGCGCGGACAATGAAAAGCAGATTCCTGGATTGGGGGAAAACTCTGGTTGCCGGACGCAGCCTCATATGGGGGAACCCGCTGGCGGCCGGTGTCGTTTTCGCCATCGTGATTTCGCTGATTGTGCTTATGTCGCTCCTGCTGCGCGACGTGAATCAGGTCGCCTTGCCAACAGCCGTCAGCAATTCGACCACAGTTGCCGCGCTGCAAGCGGAGTCTCCCACCGCCACACCGCCGGTTTCTTCCCTGTCCAGCGGCAGCCCGACCCCTGGCGCAACCGTGTTGGCAACCCAAACGGCCGTTGCCACCATTCCCCCAGCGGCCGCGGGTACGTCTACTACTACGGCAACGGCGACGTTAACCCCCGCGCCAACTCTCACGCCTACCATTTCCCCAACACCCACAACCACGCCAACACCGACAGCAACCGTACCGTATGTGCCGGTCAGTGTCTTCCCGTCAGATATCGAAATTGGCGCGCCTGACAATGTGACCGGGCGCATCGTCCTCTTCCCGGCCCGACTGCGGGCCGGCCCCTCCACGCAGGATGACGTACTGGCGCGCCTCGGCCAGGATGTCCAGGTCACCATAGGCGGCATCATCGCAAGCGGTACGTGGGTCCTGTTGAAAGTGACCGATCCGCGGACGGAGGAGGAGGGCAAGGAAGGTTGGATGGCGGTCGAGTTGATGGAAATCGACGGCGATCTGACAACACTGCTGGCCTACACGGACGAAGGCATTCGAATACGGCCGTTCGGCTCGCGCCCGCCCGGCATTGGCATCAGAGTGACGCCCTCACTGCTCCCAACAACCGAGCCGGTGACGTTCACGCTCACGGCCACCCCGACAGAGCTGCCTACAATGACGGCCACCCCTTTGGCAACGATGACGCCGACAACCGCGGCTACGGCCACGGCGACCGCCGCACCATCCTTGACACCGACACCAACAGCCACGGCTACAGCAACATTCACCCCAACTCCAATCCCAACCCCTATCCCAACGCCAACGCCGACAGCCCCGGCTACGGCTACGGCCACTGCCACTGCCACGGCAACACTGACGCCCACGCCCAGGCCGACGCAAACATTCACGCCCACACCGACACGAGCTGCGTCGGCGCAGTCAACGGACTACATACCCACCGAATCGTCCGCCGTGCCCCTGCAACCAGCGCAGGCCCCTCCTCCTCAGGCTGATGAGTTTGCGGCGACCGTTCTCGACGAAACGGATCCGACCGATCTTGCAGAACCGGTCTCAGTTCGGACAGATAGTGGCGAAGTCCTGCAGCTGGCGTTTGACCCGGTGGAAGACCAGGTGATGATGTGGAGCGGCATCTTTGGAGCGTCCCGCGGTGAATGGCTGGACGCCGCCGCGGATTTTCTCTGGCCGGGCGCACGAGTTTATGTGGCAGGTCGAATAGATGATGGCGAACGCGTAATTGTCTCTAGTGTGCGCGTAGTCTCCCCACCCGAATTTGAGCGCGTCAGACGCATGGATGTGCCCACATTCGGTGCGGCCAGGAAGAGCGGAAAGGCTGTTGCACTGTTGGGCAAGCGCGGCGACCCCGGTGTCTTCCTCTTGCACCAGGAAGGTGTAGTGACCGTTGTCCGCGAGACCGGCCAGAGCGTGCTGCCCGTCCATGGCGGCGCCGAAGGATTCGTAGTCCCTGATGCCAACGCGCCGGCAGACCGCAACGGCTTCCTGTATGTGCGCGGCGACGGTATCGGACTGTCGTTCCAGGCCTATCCCTTCCAGGGAGTGCGTGGAATCGCAGCCGACGGGCGCGGCGACATTTGGTGGATCGAGGCGCCCCATGTTGGTCTGGCCCAATGGCGGCTATGGCACTACGACAGCCAGAATGGGAAGATTATTCTGCGCGTGCAGGCTTCCACCTCTGTGTTGGGGGGGAGAGCCAACAACGCAATTGAGCCAACGCTGGTCGCAGTTCTGTCCGGCGACGACGAGGAGCGTTCGTTTGTCATAAACACCGCCGACCATGATGCAGGGCGTCAGTATACCGGCCTGTACCGGGTCGAGTTGAATGCAGACGGAGAGATCGATGCGAAGCGGCTGGCGCCTGAAGGCATCTATCGCGGGCCGTTCCAGCTTAGCCCCGGCAGCCGCCGTCTGGCCCATCTGGCATACGACCCCCAGCATCCCAGCTTGACCGTCGGTTTTGTGCGTCCTGCCAATCAACTGTGGGTAAGGGAGATGGCTGCCAACGGAGCGGGCGCCCGCGGCCGGCTGAGCGCGCAAACCCAAACCCGGTTCGAGTTCTTCGCACCCCAGCTGGCCTGGCGGGACGATGATCGGCTTCTCCTTGCTCGCAGCCGTTTCTCCCCCCAAGGCGTATTCTCTCTGGAAATATTCGGCATCACCGAGGTGGACTTGCGGCAGACCGGTGCTGCCGCCCGCTCCTCGTATCTGTACCCGCTGGGCGATGTTGTCGGGGACTACGCAGCCTGCGCAGATGACTCGGTACTGATCAGTGTGAGGTCGGGCAACAGGGTTCCGCGGCTGGAAGAGTGGAGTGGTGAGGGCCGGCCACAGATGCGAGGCCAGTTGCCGGGGTATTTTGACCGCATCTTCCTCTGCTGGCAGAGTTATTCCGGCCCTGTTCGGATTCGTCGGTGATGCGTGGTCAGTGGCCTGTAGCAGTTGCCTTTTGGCCGGACGGCTTAGTACATTTCGCTGGCATCACGCATCTGATCTTGGCGATAATCGGCGTGATCCTCGGCACGCTGCTGGTAATTTGGTGGTCCCAGCAGACGGGCCGTTGGTACGCGGTCTTTGCCGGCACCCTTCTGTTCAGTATGGTATTGAACGTTGCTGCCTTCTATCTATTCGTCGTGCCGCCTCACAGTGCCGGATGCATCGACCTATGCCCTGGCAGCCTGGGCTTCCCTCTTCCCTTCGCCACGCTTTCCCCCAGCGGCGCAGTCCAAATCTATATTGGCGACTTTCTCCTGAATCTGCTGCTGCTGTGGCTGCTGTTGTTCGGTGGTGTCGTTGTCTGGCGTACCCTGAGCGAAGCTATCCAACTAAGAGAGAGGGGGCTGCGTTTTCGGCTACTGTCCTTTGTGGCGTTCGTTCTGCTATCCTGGGGATTGCTGCCCCGCTACTTCAGCCCGCCTGCCGCACGTGTGACCGGCGATGAGCTGCGGCTTTCGGTCAATGCTCGTCGCGCCGCCGAAACAACCTACGGAGTAACGGGCTTGTGGGTCCACCGCCTGGCTCTGGAGGATATTAACTACGTTCCTCTGGAGGTTCCTGATGTCTTCGGCGGCATCAACAAACCGCAGGCACAGGTCTGCCTGCGGGGATATACCTACTTCTATCTCCCCTGGCGCCGCTACTTGGTGAAGCTCGATCAAACAGGGGTAACCGCCCTGAATTTCGAGGAGCTATCCCTGACCGGTAGCTGCTGGCAGCCGCCGACACCAGCGGCCAGCAGCCAGTGAACCTACTACCGACCACTGACCACTGGCCATCGTGCTTAGCTCGGGCTGTAAAGCTCTGTCGCCGGGAAGAAGGCCGCCCACGCAAACCAGAAATGATCGAAATGTAGTACAGGGGTCAACCTCTCGCCGGCCAGAGGGCCGTCGGTGGCTTCGCCCAGAATGTCCCAAGTGCTGCCGGTTTCGGCGTCGCTGAATGTGCCATCCTCATTGGGGGAAAAAGTCAGGAGTTGATCCCCAAGCTGGCGTTCGAACACGGCTACCGCGCCGATGTCTCGGCCTTTGCTGATGACAGAGGTGTCGAGCGCGCTCGCCAACCCCGTTCTGTGGAAAATAGCAAGGTCAACTCCACCGAACGTATCGTGCACCACCCCGGCCTCCTCCAACGTTTCGAATGGATAGGCAATGGCTTCGGTCTCGGTCGTCAAGCCAAGAACCCGTTCCGCCGGCTCAAGTCGGGGATCAGGCGTCCCCAAAAAGAGGAAGGGCCTGCTTGTGCTGTCGTAACCCACATACGGGTTGTATCCGTAGTTGCGGGGCATGTTCGGCCGCGACAGCACATCGCCATCCGGATGGGCCTCTTTGAAGTCCCCCCAGGAGATCACCTGGCTGGAAAGGAAATTCAATTGTTCGCCAGCATACTTGCCGACGATACCTTCGCCTGTGAACTGTTGCCACCAGGTCTCTGTCTGGCGGTCGTACATGATCAGGTCACTATTGCGCAGCCGCCCGGTGGTGCCGAAATCGAGCACCTGGCCGTCAAAGTCGCGGGCAAAGGTTATGCTGGCATTGCATAGCGGGCAGAAGGTGATCGAGACCGGCAAGCCATCGACTTCGTCATTAACGATTTCGTGCCAGATCAGAATGCTCAAAGGATAGGCTCGGGCCACGTCGCCGTGGCTGAACAGTATCACCGGTTCCAGGTCCTCCAGCCACTCATCTGCCGCAGCTATCGACTCATACTGTGGACTATCGACCGCTGGAATGCCGTCCTTGGGCGGTCCGCCGGAAAGGATTTCATCCCATTCCACCGTGCGCCGCGAAAAGTCGGTAGAGAAGCCGCTCGTGCGGAACGGAGGTTTAACGCCGTCGCTGATCAGCTCGCCGCTCAGTTGTGGTACGCCAAGGTTACCGCTCGTGACCGCCTCTGCTTCGGTGTCGCCGCTGTCGGCCGTCACGGCCTCGCTGCTATCGGTTTCCTCCGCTGCCGCGGGCGGCGCCGGCGCCTCACCCGGTTGAATCGGAACGCAGGCTAACAGAATGATCGTGGCGATCACTAGCAGGCCGGCTAGTTGAATCCATCTATTCCTCGTCATGGGATACCCCCTTTGTTGTTGAAAACATTGGCGGCCAATAGCCTGTTTGCCACGAGCCGCGAATCCGCCGTGCCATCGCGCACCGGTATACTTTCTGCGCGCCTGCACGCCGTCTGTAAGCAAGTCACCTACCGTTCATTCCACCATTATGCGCCAGCACAAGGCCCTGCGCTGTAGTGAGGCTTACGCTGAAGCAGCCTATTACGGCCGTTAGTACCATGTTCCTCGACGCGACCTTGCCATCCAACTGTGATCAAAATGGAATTGGGTCTTGACATATCAGAACAAATGTGCTATATTGCTTTCATAGTATGGAATCCAGCCAGGTTGGGAGGCCCAAGAGGAAGAATCATGACCAGGGACATCAAGAGGATGACGCGGATCGAGTTGGAGTCTGAATTGGCGGCCGAACGTGCGGCCACGCGGCGGAGCAACATGATCATCGTGATGATGACCTTGCTGGCCGTGCTGAGTTTCATGGTAATGGCCGGTACGCTTGCGCCAATAACCGGTTGAGGCCGAATGCGCATATCCCAGCACGACGGCGGACCAACTTGCTCGCCTTCTGTTGCTATGGCGGTGGAACCTTGGAGCGGCCGCGCGAAGATGCGCCCCCCGGCACTATCGTTCCTCGCAGCGCATCCAATATGCGCGCTGACCTGCGTCAGGATTGACCATAAGACGGCTGACGCCCGAGCCATCGGCCCGCAAGATGAGGCTTGTAGCTGTTTTGCTTGTTGACCTGCCGTATGTAACTGTTTTGCTTGTTGACCTGCCGTATGTAACTGTTTTGCTTGTTGACCTGCCGTATGTAACTGTTTTGCTTGCTGACCTACCGTATGTAACTGTTTTGCTTGCTGACCTGCCATATGTAACCATTTTGCTGCTGTTGTAACTGTTCTCCTTGACACCCCCCCTCACAGCAATAGTAAACCCTGCTTAGCAAGCGTTTTGCCGGGTGCTCCAAAGACTGAAACCACCAAGTCGAAATCGACCCAAAACAGTGGCCGTCTCTCCAAACGTAAACACGCCACGCACTTTGACTTCCTCACCAACGAAGAGATCTCAGCCATGGAACAAGCAACGCAGTCAGCCTATGATGACATCGGCCTCGATCACGCCTGATCCACAACGGATTCCCTCTGCTCCGACTGCTCGTTCATGAGTTCTCGCCAGACTCTAAAGGCTGGTGAAAGTAATAGCAAAGCCCATCCGGCGCAATAACAAAAAAGACCTGGAATTTCTTGCCGTCCATCTCGTCCACGCGCCAGTTCCCCGTCTCGACCCCATTGGCCTCGACCTCCTGGCGCGCTCTGTGGATGTCGGTCACCAGAATCGCGGCGCCGTCGTTACTGGCGTCCCCCCCGTTAACCGCGAACCCGATGCGAACGCCGTCGCGCTCAAGTATAACCGTTGGCACCGGCTGATCACGCCGTTCCACTTCGTTGAGCCCAAACGCGTCTCGGTACCAGGCGGAAGCTCGATCGATGTCTTCCACCGGCAGTGCCAGAATGTCATCCACATAGGGAAAAGCGCCTTCAAACAGCTTGTTCGAGTTCATATCTCTTTCTCCTTATAGGTCGAAAGTCAAGTTGGAGAATGGAAAACCATGTGTGGGGCGGCGCCAGCCTCTGAAAACAGGCCGGAAACAACAAAACCCCGAGAGGAACCTCTTGTCGGGGTTTCGCGTACACTGCCGGGTTGCCAGAAACGGCGGTCTATAATTCAGGCTCCTCGGGTTGGATTCGAACCAACAACCCTCCGGTTAACAGCCGGATGCTCTGCCGATTGAGCTACCGAGGATCACTTCAGGCCTTCGACGGCCGCTGCGAGCCCCGCAGATGGGGTCGCCAACCATCAAGACAACAGTTAGGCAGTTTACCAATCTGACCGGTCAACTGTCAAAATTTCGACCTTCCCGAATCAGTTCTAATGCTGACAACCTGCCCTGGCAATCAGCCCAGATAGTCGCGCAACTTTCGACTTTGCAGAGGATGGCGGAGTTTGCGTAAAGCCCTCGCCTCGATCTGGCGTACTCGCTCGCGAGTGATATTGAACTCTTTGCCCACATCCTCCAGTGTCTGACTCATGCCGTCCTCCAAGCCGAAGCGCATGCTGAGCACCCTGCGTTCCCGTTCAGGCAAGTCGTTCAGAATTTCGCTCATCTGCTCCTGAAGCAACCGGCGGCTGGCTGTATCTACCGGCGCGGGAATACTCTCATCTTCAATGAAATCCCCCAGGAAGCTGTTCTCTTCGGATCCGACCGGCATGTCCAGGCTGATTGGCTCTCGACTGAGCCGCTGGATGCGCTGCACCTTCGACACAGCCTGGTCCAGAACGGCCTTGAGATCGCCCGTGATTGGCCGCTCCTCCTCCAGCGCCTGTCGCACCTCTGCCTCCACGTCCGGATCCAGATATCCCATCTCCAGCGCTATCTGTTGCGGCGACGCCTCCCCGCCCTTCAACTCCTGCTGCAGGTCTCTTTCTGCGCGCATTTGGCGGTTGATGGTCTCCACCATATGCACAGGAATGCGAATCGTGCGCGCTTGATAGGCGATGGCGCGACTGATCGCTTGGCGGATCCACCAAGTGGCGTATGTGCTGAATTTGAATCCCAACGTGTGATCGAACTTCTCCACCGCCCGCAGCAGGCCAACATTTCCTTCCTGAATCAGGTCCTGGAAGTTCAATCCGCGGCCAATGTAGCGTTTGGCGACGCTGACAACCAGGCGCAGATTGCTCTGGGCCAGCTTGTTCTGCGCCAGTTTGCCATCGGCGATCTCTAATTTCAGTTCTTCGATTTCATCCGGCGACAACTCTGCTGTTGGCTCGTCGCCGTCGTGGGTAGTCTGCTGGAGGCGCTCTTCGGCCTGCAGGCCGGTGCTTATCCGTTCGGCCAGGGCGGTCTGCTGTTCGGTGGTCAGCAGGTCATGACGTCCGATCTCTCGCAAATACATGCGCATCGGATCCAAAGCCAGGCCGACCTCCGGCACATCCTCAATTATTTTTTCTACGGGGATCTGCGTTTCCTGCTCTATCTCTTTTTCAAGTTTCAGATCGCGTTCAATCGTTGGCAGGGGAGTGTTTGTCTGCCCCTCCTTTGTCTCCGGAATCCATTCATTCTCTTCAACTGATTCACCGGCCTGTGTGATTTCATCAAGCTCGCTGCCGGCACTTGGATTATCGGCCGGGGCGCTGGCAGGCTTCGTCTTTGACGCACTGCGTTTAGTTGCCATTTTCCTACCTGTGTTGGGGGATCTCAGGCGATAGCGATGCCTGATTCGACTCGAGTGACTCCGTATGAAACCTGGCTTCTGCGCGCCATAACGCGTTCCAGGTGGTGGCGGTCGCGGCGATTGGCGTTTATGATCGCCGAGAATTCCATAATAGCTTCACGGTTATCGTCTTCCTGTGCATCGTGCAACAGAAACTGCATTGCCGACAGACTCTCTCGTAGCCGCGCGTACCGCAGTCGGATCAACAACTTGAGCAGCGCNCTTTGAACGGCCTCTTGTTCCCGCTCCGGCATCGATAGTATCTGTGCCGTCAACTGCGGCAGNACTTCGTGATAACTGGGACTGAGCGTCTCCTGAAAGGTGTTGATATCCCAGAGTTCGTCGCTGGCGATGAAACTGCGCAACGCACCGAAAATCTCCCTGTATTCGATCTGTTGGAAGTCTTTTCTGCTCAGGGGAGCGATTTCCAACTCCTGCGTTATCTCTGCCAGCCATATCAACAGGTCGGGCTCGTCGATCAGGAGAGCCAGCAGAAAGACCTCAAGTTTCGTCTCCGGCACAAAGGCTGCCAGGTCTGGCCCCGGTGACGGCGCAGTCCACCCATTGGCTATGCTGCTCGCAGCCGCACCAGGGTCGGCCGCCATCTCCTGCGGCTCGCTCTCGGACTGTGCCGGTGGTTCCATCTCCGCCGGGGCCTGTCCGCTCTGAGGCCGCGTAAACCGCCGCCGATGCCGGCCCTCCTGCGGCGGATGCCGCAGTTCGCGGGCGCTGGCCTTCACACGCTGCTCAATCGTCCGCTCTTCAATCCGGACGAGCCGGCTCAGCCGCTGAATATAGTGCTGGAGTTCTGCCTCATCTCCCAATTCGGCGATAAGCGGTGTCAGCTCGGCTACGGCCTCGCCTTTGCCTCTGGCACTGTCGAGGTCGTACTGTTCGACAACAATCCCGAAATAGTAGTCGACGAGCGGCGTTGCTGTGTTGACCAGTTCCTGCCACGCGTCGGCGCTCTGGCGGATAATGTCATCCGGATCGCGGCCTTCCGGCAAAGTGGTGATGCGCAGGTTGGCGCTCAGACGGTGTTCCACATGCATGCGCCCCGTCGCACCCAGCACCGGTTTTGCTTTGCGTTTCAGGGCCTGCCGCGCCTGGTTCAGACCGCGCAGCGTGGCCTGTTGGCCGGCTGTGTCTGCGTCCAATGCCAGAATGAAGTTGTCGGTAAAGCGATGGAGTTGGCGCAGCTGCTCTTCGGTCAGTGCTGTGCCCAGGCAGGCCACGACATTCTCAAAGCCGTACTGATGGGCGGCGATCACGTCCATATAGCCTTCGACAATAACAACGCTGTCGGCCTGGCGGATGGCTCTGTAGGCCCGGTCCAACCCATAGACCACGTGTGACTTGTGAAAAAGAGCGGTTTCAGCCGTATTCAGATATTTGGGAACCGAGTCATCCAACACCCGTCCGCCAAAACCGATCACCCGGCCCTGGCGATCATGGATGGGAACAATCAGGCGATTGCGAAAGGAATCGTAAAAGGAGTCGCGTTCCAGGTTATGCTTGACCAGGTCGGCCCGGTGTAACGCGTCGGGAGAATACCCAGCCTCCACCAGATGGTCGCGCAGCGCATCCCAGCTGTCCGGCCCAAAACCAAGTTGGAACTGTGCCGCGACCTGGGCATCAATACCGCGTCTTTGCAGATAGTCGCGCGCCGGTTGGGCCTCCTTGTTGCGGTGAAGCTGATTCCTGAAAAAAAGCACCGCTCTTTCGTTCAATTCGTATAGAAGATCTCGCTCCCGCGAATCGTCCTTGTCGGCCTCTTCGGGCAACTGCACACCCGTCTCCTGGGCCAGAAACTGCAAAGCCTCCCGGAACTCCATATTCTCCTTCTGCATCAGAAAAGAGAATATGTCGCCGCCTGTGCTGCATGCGCCGAAACACCGCCACGTGCCGGTGTCGGGAAAGACGACGAAGCTGGGCGTACGTTCCTGATGGAAGGGGCAACAGGCTTTGAACGAGCGGCCGGCGCGCTGCAGGGGCACATAACGGGAAATAAAGTCTACGGCATCGATCCGACCCTTAATTTCGTCCGTTACGCTCATTTGCAGTGGTTGATATTTGGTGGCCAGCGGTCAATTTATCCTAGTTTCAATTATAGCTGTGCCCGATTCGAGTGTCAAAGAAGGGGCGTCAGGTCCATGGCCGCCGACGCCCCTCGACCGCCACCCTTCACAGGCCGGGCGTGCCAGGCAACTGCTCCTCAGGATGACGGATCCTCTCCCTCAGAATGTGTGCCGTCCGATGCACTCCCGTTTCTTTGTATCAGCATGTAAGCCCGTTCTGCTTCGCGGAACAGATCGGTCAGTTTCATTGCGAGAAAAATATTTCCGCTCGACTGAATCTGGCCCCCGAAAAAGGCATCCTTCAGTTTGCGTTGGCCGCTCCAGACTTCATGCAGGAGATCGGCTGTCATTGTCAGTTCCAGGTCCGCTTTGCCCGGTCGCGCCCCAAAGAATATCTCCAGGGGAGGCTGGCGGCCATCCAACAGCACCTCTGCATCAGGATCGGTCAGCCGCAGGCGGATGACAAGATTGCTGCTCGTGAACGTCTCAATCGCTCCGGGACGCTCCTTGACTTTGTCAAAAACCCGCCGCAGAACGGTGTATAGTTGCTCGGCATCAACGTAAATGGACATAGCAGGTAAAATGGTATGATTGGCTTTGAGAGTAAAATGTAGTATAGATTCGTTGGTGAGAGTGTGTCAAAGGCAAGTCCGGCGCGATTGCGCGTCAAACTGTGGTCGTTCCCCCTATATTGCCGCCTGCGTATAGCGGAAAGTGTGCATTTGCCTTTTCGTTGTATAATAGGACGATACTGGGATCTCGCTGCCTGTTTTCCTCGAAGCACATCGAAATTGAATCCAGGCCNTAGGGGAGCTTGGCGAGAAAGGAGACGCAAAAATGCCGCTTTTCAAACGTGGTAGGAAGCAGGACGAAGAAGATTTACAGTGGCTTTATCGGAATCTCCAGGATCTGGATGATGCTGAGACTTCCCGCGAAGGCGACGAAGAANANGCATCTGACGACAGCNATGGAGACGAAGTTGGTGTGGGGACTGAAATGGAATCACAGCCGGANCCTGAATTGACCGAGCCGCCGACGCCAGAACCGGTACTGGGTGAGCCGGAGCCTGTATTGGACGAAACATCCCCGCCGGAGCCTACATTGGGCGAAACACCTCCGTCTACTCTGCCGGAGTCGATTCCGGAGGAGCCGACCGCGTCCGAAACTCCACCTGTGGAGGTTCCAACGCCGGTTTCCAGGGAATCCCTGCTGGCACAGGAAGACGTTACGCCCAAGACGAATGAATCGTATGAGAGGAGAAGTAGACAGATGAGTGGGAACCGCCGAGAAAATGCGCCGTTCGCCAACCGAGGTCAACANCCGTCGCAGTCCCGCCCTCAACGGCCGGAGTCGCCGCCCGCGGATGCAGCGACGACCGACACGATTGTGGGCCCTCAATCNTATTTNACCGGCACCTTCCGTTCAGAGAAGGATCTGCGCATCGAAGGAACGCTNGAAGGTGAAATCGACTGCCGCGGAACGGTGATCGTCGCCAAAGATGCGACTCTGTCGGCGACCGTNCGCGCCCGCAACATTGAGATCGCCGGATCNGTCACGGGCGATGTTTTCATCGAGGAGCGGTTGCACTTGCGTTCCTCAGGTGAAATGCGGGGCCAGTCCCATGCCGCGTCATTCATCGTCGAAGAGGGAGGCTATTTCGAAGGCGAAATGAAGATGGGTGCTACCGACCAGGAAGAGTGGCCGACTATCGGAAGTAGTTCACCTCCCGAAGGGCTAGGGCTTTCGGTCGAATCAACGCAGTGGACCGCGAAACGGTCTGAGGCCCGTCCCAACAGACCCGGCGCCAACCCGATCGACACTGGACGGGAAGATACCGCAAGCGGTCGTCACCGAAACATCTGAGGTTGCTCCGGTTGACGAACCATTCGACGGAATCCCATTAGGGGTACCGACATTCGACCTGAGCCGCGGAAGCTTTGCCTGCGCGCCTAGCACAGGATCCACAAGTAGCTGACGGTTCCGGTACCGTTCTCAGAACAACGCTTGGGGGGAATCGGCCTTTTCCAGCCCATTCACCTGCTATCTGGAAATGGATCATACGCTGTTCCAGCTGCACTCGTCTGAAATGCTGGCACATTCCTACCTACCTCTGGACTACCCCTCCCTCACCCCTGACGGCTTGACTCTATACGTTCCATCAACGCCCTCGACACATGCAGTGATCCGTACCCTAACTCCCGCCACCCCGGCAATTTGGCCTGCTCTGAGTGCCCCCTACGATGACTGAACGAACCAGGTTCAACACGTCAAGCAGAGTTTTGCCATAGGTTCTTTCCTCATTGCGGCCTTCAAAGCTCGCCCCAAAACACCGCCCTTTATCCATCGCCCCCAGTTCAACCGCCGGCGTTCAGCTTTCGCTCCAAACGCGCCAGGCGATGGCGCAGTTCTGTCTGGGTCTGTGGCGAACGACTGTGCGGCGGGGCCTGTTCCTGCTCGTGCAGTGCCCACTGGGTCCACATGGCTGCTTGCGCCAGGTCCCCCTTCTGCCATTCGCAGAACTTTGCCAGCTCCTCATAGGGACGGCTGTCTGTGGCGCCCCCTGGATCCCGCACCGTCGTCAGCCACTGCTGCCAGACTGCTGCCGCCTCTTCCCAACGGCGCTGTCGTTTGAGCAGACGGCCCAAACCGTCAAACGACTCAGCCAGGTCCGCGCGGCTGCTGAGCTGGTCCAACGCTGCCCGGAAAAGCGTTTCGGCGCGGTCCGGGCACTCCAGGTCTATCTGCAGCCGCGCCATGCTGAGCAGATCGAGCGGTTGCTGATGCTCTGGGCCCTCTGTGACCGGTTCGGCAAATGCGCTGCAGATCACTTCCGCCAGCGCGGCCATCGAGACAATGTCTTCCCTGTTGTGGTAAAAAACGCGTTGCATCATACGGCCGTCACCGTCGCGCAAATAGTCGGCGTACAGCTGCGGGATTACGCTGCCGGGCACGTCGTCCTCTGCGCGGGAAAAGCCGAGGACCCTTCGCTCCAGATTGCTGAGAGCGCAACTGCCCAGGCGTTTGCGCCACAACCTGCGCGCCGGGTGCAAGAGGTCAAGGTGCGGCGCACCGTCGTCCAGCGTTGGCGGCCTGCCGACATTCGCGGGCAGAAAGCTGCCGGCATAGCGGTATCGCCCGCGCAGGAGAGGCGCGTCAAAGGATCGACCATTGAAGGTCACCAGGCTGTGGCAGCCGTGTAGAAGCTCGGCAAGCGCTGTCAGCAGGGCCGGCTCTTCGCCCGGATGGCGCATGAAAAACTGGCGTACAACAAATGCCAGACTGTCCGCCGTACCGTCCCCATTTCCGTCCTGCGGCTCAAATGTACCAACCCCGACCATAAAGGCGTAGATGCCGGCGCCGCCGCCCAGACCGGTGCTCTCGATGTCCAAAAATGCCGACCTGCGGAAATCGGGGCAACGCTCCAGCTGGTAAGCGGGGTAAAGCGGAGCCAGAATCGACGGATCGCGTTCCAGCAGGTTGCCGACCGCAAACTGCTCGCGCACCGACTGCCCCTGGCCTTGCTCTTTTCCGAATGGGAGGCAGTGCCGCGTAACCAGATAACAGAGACCGGCGCTGTTCTCGACAATTTCGCCGGTCTCCAGCGCTTCGATTGCAGCAGGTTCAGCCTCCCAATCAGNCGCCTCTGCCGGCTGTTCCGGTGTGCTCGTTCCGGTAGGTTCAGAAGCTGCCCGCTGGTTGCGTANACCCTGCAGGCGGCGCATTCGTTCAAGCGTGGAGGACATCGGCAAAACTTTGAAGGATTTNGGGTTCGGATTGAAGTCCTATTGTAGCCCAGAGGGATCAGGGCGGGAAATCTTCCATTTTTTGCGCCCCTTCCNTGCTCTCGACTATAATTGGGCTCTGTGCGTAGTTTCAATCCCCTCCTGCTGGAGAATCCGCTTTGTCNGCGACTGATAAACATTGGAACTTCTATCCGCCTGCGCCGGAAAGCTTCCTGAAAAGTAGCCATGAACATCCGGTACTGCTGCAGGTGTTATTCAATCGCGGTCTGCGTGACGGGCAAACATTGGCGTCGTTCCTGCAAGCTGAAGACGCCGTCCAGGAAAATCCTTTCCGCCTGACCGATATGCACACCGCTGTCTCGCGCATAGTGCGGGCCATCGAAGCGCGCGAAATCATCTGCGTCTACGGCGACTTCGACGCCGATGGTGTCACTGCCACCGTCCTCATGACGACTGCCTTGCAACGCGCCGGCGCCCTGGTCGGCGCGTATATCCCCAACCGCGTGGATGAGGGCTACGGCCTCAATGTGGAGGCTCTTCGGTCGATCGCGAGCAAGGGGGCCAAATTGCTGGTGACGGTTGACTGCGGCATCCGCAGTGTCATGGAAGTGGCCGAAGCCGCCGAGTTGGGTATGGAGGTCGTTCTTACCGACCATCACACAATCGGCGCCGACCTGCCTCCGGCGCTGGCAGTGGTCAATCCGCGACGCGATGCCCGCAAAGGAAAGTTTCAACACCTGGCCGGTGTTGGCGTTGCCTACCGGTTGGCCCAAGCTGTCCTTCGGGTCGTCTCTCAACAATCCTGGAGCCGGCTTTCAGTCGAAGAAGCCGCCGCAGAGGAGCAGTCACTTCTCGACCTGGTTGCCATCGGCACCGTAGCCGACCTGATGCCCTTGCAGGGTGAGAACCGCTCGTTAGTGCGGCGCGGGCTGTCAGAACTGCGCCGAGGCAAACGGGTGGGGCTNTACGCCCTTATGGAGACGGCGTCCGTTTCCCTGGACGGGATCGANAGCACTGCTATCAGCTTCCGAATCGCGCCGCGCATCAACGCCGCCGGTCGTCTGGCCAGCGCCAAGATGGCCTATGATCTTTTGCGCTCCGACGAATATGGGACCGCCTATGATATGGCCGTCGATCTGGAACGTCTCAACCAGCGGCGCCAGGCCCTGACGACCGAAGCCAATGCGGTGGCTGCAAGGGAGTTGTCCGGCCTGGATCCAGCTGCCGCGCCAATTCTGATCGTCGCCAGCGATGAATTTCAATCCGGGATCGTGGGGCTGGCCGCGGGCAAACTGAGCGAGCAGTTCTACCGCCCGGCTGTCGTTCTCGAGAAGGGAGAGGAGGTCTGCCGCGGCAGTGCCCGCAGCATCGCCGAATTCGACATTATTGCCGCTCTGGATCAGGTCAGCCCTCTGCTGGAGCGTCACGGCGGGCACAGCAGAGCAGCTGGCTTTACTGTGCGCACCGAGCAGTTGCCCGAGCTGCGGGAAGCGCTGGCAGCGATCGCCGCGCAGGAACTAGGCCCTCTGGAAGATCTGCGGCCGACCCTGTATATCGACGGCGAGCTGACGGTCGATCAGATCGACTGGGCGTTGCAAGGGCAACTTGCCCGCATGGAGCCGGTCGGCCAAAAGAACGAACCTGCTCTCTTCCTGTGCCGTCAATGTCGCGTGCGCAGCATGCGCCAGGTGGGCAGCGGCAAACATCTGAAAATGGTGATCGACGGCCACGACCATTCCCCGGTTCTCGACGCAATCGGCTTCGGCCTGGGTAACCGGGCTGCCGACCTGCAAGTGGGCGGTCTGATCGATATCGTTTTTCATCTTGAAGTCAACGAATGGCAGGGTCGACGATCCCTGCAACTTAATTTGCAGGATCTGCGGAGCAGCGCAAACTGAGTACCCGTTGAGCACCACTTGAGCGGCGTTGTCTGCGGCCGCCCCGCGCGCGTCAGAGAACGCCGCTGACGAACAGATGAAAGGATCGTAGAGTTCACTCATGGTACAAAAAGCAGATCTGAAAGAGGTACGCGCCGTTCTGCTGGATATGGACGGCGTTGTTTATGTGGGAGAGGAGCCCCTGCCCGGCGTTCAAGAACTGCTGGACTATCTGCAGGCGACCGATCGAAATTGGCTGTTCGTAACTAACAATTCGTCGCGCACGCCGGTTCAGTTCGTCGAGAAAATCGCCCGTATGGGTATCGGCGCCGACGAGGAGCACATTCTCAGCAGCGCACTGGCGACCGCCAGTTGGCTGGCGGAGCAGTATCCGGACGGCGTACGCGCCTTCATGATCGGCCAGGACGGCCTGCGCTGGGCACTGGAACGGGAAGGTATTACCCTTGTCGAAGATGCGCAAGCGGCCGACGTGGTCGTTTCCGGCATCGATTTCAGTGTGCGCTACGAACGCTTGGCTGATGCCACCCTGGCCGTGCGCGCCGGCGCCCGCTTCGTTGGCACCAACAGCGATACTTCCTTTCCCAGCGAACGGGGCCAGATCCCCGGCACCGGCGCGCTGCTGGCCCTGCTGGAGGCAGCTACTGGCGTCACGCCGACCGTGATCGGCAAACCAAACGCCGGCATGTTCCAACAGGCTATGCACAAATTGGGCACTACCGCGGCCTCCACGCTGATGGTCGGAGACCGCTACGAAACCGACATCGCCGGCGCCATCGAGTTGGGTATGCCCACCGCCGCAGTGTTGACCGGTATCACGACTGAAGAGGAATTTCGTACAATCACGCCCAGGCCGGACCTGATTCTGCCCGGACTGCCCGAGCTTCTCGACGCCTTTCGCCAGGCCGACAGTTGAACGCTGCCTGCGCGTCGGCTCAGCTAGTCACTGGTCGCCACCGCGAGGGCGAGAGCCGACATCAGCGTGATAGGGCGCGATCGGGCCACTTTTTGACGGCAACTGAATAGCTGCGCTACAATTGTAAAGATGAAGACCATTCCACTTACGCCGCCCACAGTTTCCCCAAACAGCCGTTCGCTATTGGACTGCTCTCTGCAAGAGATTGCCGACGTCGTCAATTCGCTGCCGTCTCGCCATACCGGCGCAAATGTGCGGCCTAAGAGCGTACCCACCTACCGCATTCGCCAGATTGAGGAGTGGATCTACAAGAAATACGCCTGCTCCTTTGAAGAGATGACGAATCTGCCGCAGGCAATGCGCGAGGGCTTGGCTGCAACGGCAACGCTCACGCCGCTGACGCCTATC
>JGIcombinedJ30088_10000241_pt1 | contig 60087 bp, 56 predicted proteins | sample PinacodermPK_FD_30088 | JGI IMG/M metagenome (IMG submission 30088)
AGTTCAAGATCATCCTCCAGATGATCCCACACCCGCTTCAGGCTCACTTCTCGTTGGAAACTGCTCTCGCTTCAGGCTCACTTCTCATTGGAAGAGACTCCTTCTTCAGTTTGGACGACGCGAGACACTACAATTCTGCCGTGTCGGATCTTGAAGGCTTCATGGAATTTCTGCCGGACCCCGTAACCCTAGACGAAGTGCAACGGGTGCCGGAACTGCTTTCCACCATCAAACTGAGCGTGGACAGAGACCGACGGCCTGGGCGTTTCCTGTTGACCGGGTCGGCTAATCCTCTGCTGATTCCACAAATCTCCGAATCATTGGCGGGACGCATGGAACTCATACAATTGCAGCCACTGACGGAAGCAGAAAAGGAACACGGGGCCGGTCGTTTCCTGCACGATTTTCTGGATGGCGCCCTAACGCCCCGCATCCGGCCTCGGGTCGAGTCTTCCGGCCTGGCTTTGGCGAAACGGATGGTGGCAGGCGGATATCCTGAGGCATTGGCCCGGGAACCCGGGCCCGCCCGGAAATGGCATCGCCAGTACCTGCGCGGCATCATCGAGCGGGACGTAAGGGAAGCGTCGCAGATCAGGAAGGCGCATGAATTGGCCCGGTTGCTGGAGTTGCTTGCCTTGCGCAACGCGCAGGTCCTCAACGTCGGCAACCTAGCCGGAGAGGTCGGCTTGCGCAGAGAGACCGTCGAGCACTATGTCGCGGTCCTTGAGAGAGTATTTCTAACGCGGCGCTTGCCGGCCTGGCACCGCAATACGGGCAAGAGACTAATCAAGTCTCCGAAGATCCATCTGCTGGACAGCGGGCTTGCGGCGGTCTTGGCAAGTCTGCAGGCCGAGGATTGGGTCAACAACCGAGACGACATGGGACACCTTCTGGAATCGTTCGTACTCCAGCAGATCATTGCCCAAGCGGCCTGGTCGGATCCGGAACTTCGCTTCTGGCACTACCGCGATAGCGAGCATGTCGAGGTGGACGTAGTCGTGACGCGGGGACGCAAGACCTGGGGCATCGAGGTCAAGGCGGCAGCTTCGCTGTCTTCCGAAGACGGACGGGGCTTGGCGAGGCTTGCCAACCAATGTGGAAAGGATTTCGAGCGCGGAGTCGTGCTCTACAACGGGCAGGACATTCTTCCGATGAAGGATAAGCGCATGCTTGCCGTACCATTGAGGGAGTTGTGGGAAAGGTAGGGCGGCAAGGTCCCTGCTGGCAAGCAGGCCGCAGTCCATCACTATCTTGCGGTGGCTCAGGCCCTCCTCCTTCAGAGCGGCACTTCTCTAACTCGTTTCATTGACAGACCTGGCTACACTTACCGACCAGGAATTCCTCGGCGGCGTCATGGATTCCCTCGCCAAAAACACCGAAGCTGGAGTTGCCACAGAGACTGCGATTCAACGCGCCAAAGAATTCTCCGCCGCTGGCCGCATTAGTTGGGGCGAAGAAGGCGGCAAAATTATCGGTGTGTTGGGCAATGGTACTCGCTGCAACATCAATGGCAACATCTTGAGTAAATCACGCTCTTCCGAGCACAATCGTTAGACCAAACCTACGGGCGATTACGGCAAAATGGTCTGTCGTCAAACGACGAAACACACGATGATTCAGGATTGGCGGAGAGGGAGGGATTCGAACCCTCGATGGGGTATTAGCCCATACTCCCTTAGCAGGGGAGCGCTTTCAGCCGCTCAGCCACCTCTCCGATAACAATCTATTCTTTCTCGGATTCCTGCGCCTGATTACTTGCGTCGCGCGGAAAAATCTCTTCGCGGTATATACGAATATCCTTTGGTGCATCAATGCCAAGTCGCACCTGATTTCCCTTCAAACCCATCACCGTGACCGTCACCCGGTCATCGATGATCAGAGATTCTCCGATTTTTCGCGTCAGAATCAGCATTCTTTCGCACCCCGAGCGTCCGGCTCAGGCAAAAACAGAAAATCAGTGTACCACTAATTATTCTCTGCCAAATCAAACGCCTTGTGCAGCACCTGAACGCAGGTCTCAAGCAACGGTTCCTCGACCACCACCGAAATCTTGATCTCCGAAGTAGAGATCATGGAAATGTTCACGCCGGCCTCGGCCAGCACCTCGAACATGCGGCTCGCGATCCCCGCATGCGAGCGCATCCCGACCCCGACCAGCGACACCTTGACGATGTCCCGGTTGCCGCGGGTCTCGCGCGCGCCGAGTTCGCCGCCGACCCGCTCCAGGATCTCCAGCGCCTTGGCGTAGTCGTTGCGNTGCACCGTGAAGGTGAAGTCGGCCGTGCCGTCCTGCCCGACGTTCTGCACGATCATGTCCACCTCGATGTGCGCATCGGCGATCGGCCCCAGGATGCGGGCGGCAACGCCCGGCGTNTCCGGCACGCCGGTGATGGTCAACTGCGCCTCGTCGCGATTGTGCGCGATGCCGGCGATAGTGGCCTGCTCCATGTTTTCAGCCTCCTCTGAGATCAGCGTTCCGGAACCAGCTCCGAATGTGGAAAGAACCCGGAGTGGAACATTGTACTTTTCCGCGAACAGCACCGAACGCAACTGCAGCACCCTGGATCCGAGCCCGGACATCTCCAGCATTTCCTCGTAGGTGAGATGTTCCAGCCTGCGCGCTTCCGGCACGAGCCTGGGATCGGCCGTGTACACCCCCTCGACATCGGTGTAGATGTGGCATTCGTCCGCACCCAGCGAGGCCGCCAGCGCAACCGCGGTCGTGTCCGACCCGCCCCGGCCCAGAGTCGTGACCCGACCGGACTCGTCCATGCCCTGGAATCCGGCCACCACCACCACCTGCTCCTCGTCCAGCAGACCATTCAGACGGTCGCTGTCGATGTTCTTGATCCGGGCCTTGTTGGCCTGCCCTTCCGTCAGGATGCCCGCCTGCCGCCCGGTCAGCGCCACGGCCGGGCACCCGAGCGCCTGCAGTGCCAGCGACAGCAGCGCGATGCTGACCCGTTCGCCGGACGACAGCAGCAGATCCAGTGCGGGACCCGCAGGCTGCGAACTGACCTGGCGCGCCAGCGACATCAGATGGTCGGTCTCCCCGCCCATCGCGGACAGCACCACCACCAGGCGATGCCCCTGGCTATGCTGCTCCTGAAGCCGTTCGGCGATGGACAAGAGTTTCTCGGTGCTGGCCACCGACGTCCCGCCATACTTCTGTACCCAGAGGCTCATGTCAGTTCAGCCTCTCGCGAACCCATTGCGGAATCGACTCCAGTGCCTCCTTCAAAGCCTGCGGGGAGTTCCCTCCGGCCTGCGCCATGTCTGCACGGCCACCACCCTTCCCGCCGACCTGCACGGCCACAGAATTGACCAGATCCCCGGCCTTGATCCGCTCGGTCTGATCCGAGGTTACCCCAGCCACCAACGAGACCTTTTCTCCCTCGACCGATGCCAGCACGATCACGGCGCTGCCGAGCTTGTCCTTAAGTTGATCCAGCATACTGCGCATCGATTTGATGTCGGCATCCACCTGGGCACTCAACACCTTGATGCCGTCGATCTCCACCGCCTGCTGCGCCAGATCCCCACCGGCCTGGTGCGCTTGCCGGCTCTTGATTCGTTCCAGTTCCTTCTCGAGATTCTGGTTCTGATCGACCAGACGCTCAAGCTTCTCTCGGAAATTGTCCGGCACGGCACGGATCAACTCGGCTGTGTTGCGCAGCAACTCTTTCTGCTCCCAGACCCAGCGGTGCGCCACCGCCCCGGTCAGAGCCTCGATCCGCCGCACGCCGGAGGCGATGCCCGACTCGCCGACGATGCAGAAAAATCCGATGTCCCCGGTCCGTGAAACATGCGTGCCCCCGCACAACTCCATCGAGAAGTCGCCCATTCGCAACACCCGGACTTCATCGCCGTACTTGTCGCCAAAAAACGCGAGCGCCCCGGCATCCAGCGCCTCCCGGAACGGCATCACCGTCGGTTCCGCCTCGTAGTTTTGCCGGATCGCGGCGTTGACCATCTCCTCGATCCTGTGCAGTTCCTCCATCGTGACGGGCTGCGGGTGCGAGAAATCGAAGCGCAGCCGGTCCGGAGCGACCAGCGAGCCTTTCTGCATCACGTGGGCACCGAGAACCTCGCGCAGGGCCGCATGCATCAGATGCGTGGCGGAATGGTTGAGCACGATCGACTGGCGGCGCTCCGCGTCCACTTCCGCAGTCACCGAATCGCCGACCTTCAGGCTTCCTTCCCGCAGTCGGCCCAGATGCAAATGAGCCTGCCCGTGCTTTTGCGTGTCGTGAACCTCGAACCGGCTAGCCGTGCCACGCAGCCATCCGGTATCGCCGACCTGCCCGCCCGACTCGGCGTAGAACGGGGTCTCCTCCAGCACCGCCACCGCATCGGCGCCCGCCTCCACCTCCTGTACGCTTCGGCCATCGGCATAAAGCGCGGCCACCGAACTGTCCTGGGCGACCTGTTCGTACCCGCTGAAGCGGCCGTCCTGGGCGACATCCTTGAGCTGGGAGTAGTCCACTGAAAACGTTGCAGACTCCCGGGCACGGTCACGCTGCTCGTCCATCCGGCGTTCGTAGTCTTCCACATCCACCGTCAGGTTGCGCTCCCGGGCAATGTCCTGGGTCAGGTCGATCGGAAAGCCATAAGTGTCGTAAAGCAGGAATGCAAGATCTCCGGGGATCGTGTCGTCCTGAAGCTGGGCCAGCCCGTCGTCCAGAACCTTCAAGCCTGTCTGGAGCGTTTGCGCAAAGCGTTCCTCTTCCTGCAACAAGGCTTCTCCGATCCGGTCGCGAGCTTCCGCCAGGTCCGGGTGGGCGTCCCCCATCACTTCGACCAGCGGCCCCACCAGGCGGTGGAAGAAAGGCTCGGTCAGACCGATCTTGTTGCCGTGGCGCAAGGCGCGGCGGATGATCCGGCGCAGCACGTAGCCGCGCCCTTCGTTGGACGGCAGCATGCCGTCCATGATGAGAAATCCGCTGGTGCGGATATGGTCCGCGATGACATTGAGCGATGCCGAATGCGGCGCATCAATCGTATCCACCATCTTGGACACGGCCTGCCGCAGCGGCATGAACAGATCCGTCTGGTAGTTGTCGTGCACGCCCTGCATGACCGCCGCGATGCGCTCAAGCCCCATGCCGGTGTCCACCGACGGGCGGGGCAGCGGCTCCATGCTTCCGTCCGCCTCGCGCCGGTACTGCATGAAGACCAAGTTCCAGATTTCCACGTAACGGTCGCTGTCCTCGCCTTGCCCCGGCGGCTTGCCGGGAATCCCCTCTCCGTGGTCGTAGTACACCTCGGTGCAGGGCCCGCACGGCCCGGTGTCGCCCATCGACCAGAAGTTCTCTTCCGCACCCAGCCGCGCCAGTCGCTTCGGATCGATCCCGATGTCCTTGAGCCAGATCCGCTCCGCCTCGTCATCGTCCTGGTACACCGAGACCCAGAGCCGGTCCGGCGGCAACGCGAGCGTGCCGGTCAGGAACTCCCAGCAGTATTGGATCGCTTCTTCCTTGAAGTAATCGCCGAAGCTGAAATTCCCGAGCATCTCGAAAAACGTGTGATGCCGGGCGGTGTAGCCGACGTTCTCCAGGTCGTTGTGCTTGCCGCCGGCACGAACGCAGCGCTGCGCGCTGACCGCCCGCGGCGGCGTCCGGGTTTCGTGGCCGAGGAACACGTCCTTGAACTGCACCATGCCTGCATTGGTAAACAGCAGGCTCGGGTCGTTTGCCGGAACCAACGGACTGGAGGGCACGACCTGATGATCGTGATCCGCGAAATAGTCCAGAAAAGCCTGACGAATCTCGTCGCTTTGATTAATCATCCTGATTCTCCTGAAGCGCCGCATCGACGGCCCGTCTCGCGATCTCGCCCGGATACCCTCGCTGGCTCAGGAACCGCAGCATCTGCGTCCGCTCCAGCGTCCGCGCCCTTGTCTTCTGACGCAGTGCCTCGCACGCGCGCTTCAAATCTCCCTCCCTCGCCGAAGACTCGAACTCCTGAGCAATATCGCCCGACACGCCCCGTTCGCGTAATTCGCCCGCAACCCGAAGGCTGCCGTAACCGCGTTCCATCAGCGAACGAGTGCAGGCTTCCGCAAAACGGTAGTCGCTCTGCAGATCCTGCTCGCGCAACGTCGCCAGTGCCACATCCACCGCCTCGGCAGAAAAACTTCGCGCCCGCAGCTTGTCGCGCAACTCCCGGCTCGAATGTTCGCGTCGCGCCAGAAGACTGACCGCCTGCTGCACCGCGTCACGCCTCGGTTGCGGCATGCTCCGGTTCAGCAGATTCAGGTTCCGTCGGTGCTTCGCGACTCGGCAGCAGCACTTCGCGCAGGCTGCTCTCCAACGCGTCGGCGATTTCCGGGTGTTCGATCAGGTAAAGGCGCGCATTGTCCTTGCCCTGACCAATACGGTCGCCCTCATAGCTGTACCAGGCACCGGACTTCTGGATCAAGCCGTTCTCGGCCCCCAGCGTCAGCAGCTCAGACAGGCGACTGATTCCTTCGCCGTACCGGATTTCGAATTCCGCCTTCTTGAACGGCGGCGCCATCTTGTTCTTCACCACCTTCACCCGGGTCTCGTGCCCCATCACCTCGTCGCCTTTCTTGGTGGCCCCGATGCGGCGGATGTCCAGCCGTACCGACGAGTAGAACTTCAGCGCATTGCCGCCGGTCGTGGTCTCGGGATTGCCGAACATGACCCCGATCTTCATGCGCAACTGGTTGATGAACACCACCAGCGAATTGGAACGCTTGATATTGCCGGCCAACTTACGCAAGGCCTGCGACATGAGCCGTGCATGCAGGCCCATGTGGCTGTCTCCCATGCCGCCTTCCAGCTCGGCCCGCGGCGTCAGCGCCGCGACCGAATCCACCACGATCAGGTCGACCGCACCGGACGTGACCAGCGTGTCGGCGATTTCCATCGCCTGCTCGCCGTGATCCGGCTGCGAAAGCAGCAGGTCGTCCACCTGCACGCCCAGGTTGCCGGCATAACCCGGATCCAGTGCATGCTCGGCATCGATGAAAGCGGCCACGCCGCCTTGCTTCTGGCAGTTGGCTACGACATGCAACGCCAAAGTGGTCTTGCCGGACGCTTCCGAGCCGTAAATCTCGACCACCCGGCCGCGCGGCAAGCCGCCGATGCCCAGTGCCGCGTCCAGTGCCAGCGAGCCGGTCGGAATGACTTCGACCTCGGGCACCGCAACGCCTTCGCCGAAGCGCATGACCGCGCCTTTGCCGTACTGACGTTCGATTTGTCCAAGCGCTGCTTCCAGTGCCTTTTTCCGATCTTTGTCCATGAGTAGATTAACCTCCCTGTTAAAGGGCGGTTCCGGTTTCGCAAGCGTATTATTCCACAGCGACACCCCTGGATTAATCCGGGGATGATCAACGCTGAAACTACGGGGAAATCTCCTCCGCCAGCCGACGCAACGCGTGCAGCACAGACTCCCGCCGGACCGCATCGCGATCCCCGGAGAAATCTTGTCGTTCGCTGTACACCTTCCCGCCCGAACGCAGGAACGCGAACCAAACGCAGCCGACCGGCGCGTGCTCCGTCCCGCCGGACGGCCCGGCCACCCCACTGATCGCGCAGACCAGGTCGCACTGTGCACGTTCCAGGATTCCGGCCGCCATCGCTTCGACCACGGCCCCGGAGACCGCACCTTCGCGCTGAATCAACTCGGGGTCCACGCCAAGCAACCGGCTTTTCGCCGCGTTGCTGTAGGTCACCCAGCCGCACTCGAACCAGTCGGAGCTGCCCGGCAGGTCGGTGCAGCACTTGGCCAGCCAACCGCCGGTGCAGGATTCGGCCACCGCCACGCGCAGGCCCTGCGCCCGGCTGCGGTCCGCCAGCACTTTTGTCGCTTCCAGCAATGGTGCATCGTCCATGCTCCAATCTTACCTGCCCGCCGGACCGCGAGACCCAGGCTCCCCGGAATGGATGTCTCTCCTGGGGCCAGAAACCCGCTCCGCAGGCTCCCGCTTTTGATACACTAAAAGCCGCAAGGAATCTGAAGAATGCGGAATTCGGAGACAAGCAAGCCGTGACCTTGGTCGAAACCATTCAGGACGCGCAAAACGAATTAGCCACGAAGGCTGACTTGGCGAACACGGAGCTCGCCTTGCGCACCGACATGGAAAAGATGGGGGCTAGCCTTCTTGGCGAAATACAGAAGTTGCGCGGCGAGATGGAAGCCCGGTTCAATAAACTCTCTTGGCAAATCCTGACTGCTACAGGCGGGATAGTTGTCGCCAACACCAGCATTCTCGGCTTAATGATTCTCTTTAAATGAACGTCTCCATGCCCAAAGGACTCCAAGTGGACCATGCGCATCTACCTGATAGGCTACGGGGCATTGGAACCCGGAAAGCACGAGCCTTGAGAGGCAGATTGTGACCAGACTCCATCAGAATGCTCGATTTCACCGCCACCCAGACAGGCTGAGTCGAGAAGATTTTTTAATTCCCCTGGCCATTGTTGTTGGAATATCCGGTCATTTCACTGGCGTTGTCACCCTCATGCTCTTAGCCGGCGGAATAATAAGTTTCTGATGCTCAGCATGCGGCTCCAGACAGCCGCTTCGCCCATGCCCAGCGTCTCGTTGCCGCAGACCACCCGCCCCGCATTCGAATCCGTGGAACTGTCCGGCAGGCCAGCGCACATTAGTCTCTTTCATTAGCAAGACCATCATCCGGACCTGATCAAACCCGCTTGGCAGTCGGCCCCCTATGTGGCACACTTCTTCAATAGAGTGTGTTACATTATGTAACACACTGGGGACTTCCGTGAACACTCCAACCATCACTTTCCGCGTGCGCCAGGACCGGCGGACCGATGTCCGCGAATTGGTCAACTCGGTGAAAGACGACCCGGAACTGCTCGGCCTGGTGCTGGAATACGTCCGCGATGAAAACCGGCCAAGGCACGCGACCACAGCGGCAGACGAAAGTGTCGGCCCGTTTCGCAATGCGGAAGCTGCCCTTTCCGTTCTGACCACGAACCTGGCCACCGCATTCAATCCGGATGCCATTTTCCTGTTCGGCAGCCGCGCATGTGGTACCGAGCGCTCAGACAGCGACTTCGATCTGATGGTGGTCACTCCGGACGACCAGCCCCTCGATTACCTGTCGGTCCGGAAACCCATTTCCGGGTGTGGTGTGCCGGTGGACATAGTTCCTTGCCGGTATTCCGCGTTCGAGAAGAACCGGAAAGTGCCCGGCATGCTCCCTTACGCGGTCGACCGGGAGGGAAAATTGCTTGATGCGCGCGTTGATGGTCCGTTCTGGAAACGCTATCGCGAGATGTTCCCTCTGCGATGACCTCTCCACTCGTCTTGGTACCCCTGAAAACTGCCGGGCGGGATATCGCCGGCGTCGAGCGCCTCCTTCCAGATCTCCCGGACCTGGCAGCATTCCATGCCCAGCAGGCCGTAGAAAAACTCGCACGTGCCGTGTGCCTGCACGAAGGGCTTCCAGATCTTCGCACCCATGACATCGCCCGAATTACTGAACAACTAGCCCAGGAACACCCTCTCAGGAAAAGCCTGGCCAAGCTCGACAGCCTTACCGGAGCGGCAACCGCCTGGCGTTATCCAGACGCTGAAGGCGAATTTCCAAGATCCCCCGAACCTTCTGAAGTTCAAGCCGCTCTCAAGCAGATCAAAGGCATGCAAGCTGAAATCCACGACTGGCTCTTGGCTCCATGACCCCTACCAGGAGCCTATAGGCTGTCATGCGCTACGATACAGATCGCGCATTCAGGTGGACTCTATTGATTCTTCTTGTTTCTTTCAGTATTTCAATTTTCACCGCCATTATCGTGACTAAGGCACGCACTGAAGCCCGTCTTCTAGATCAATTCGAATCTTGCAATGATCGCTCTATGTCTTCGGGTGGAGCACATACTTCTTGAAGAATAAGAATGTCCGCGTCAAATTCGGCGAGGTGCTGCCATGCATCATGGCAGTGCGCCATGTTCCAAGTGATGATTTTGATCAATTGTCTGCCCGCAAAGTGACTGCAAAAGCGTTTTAGCACTATTATTATGAGTTTGTTAGAATTGTGCTTGACCAGTCACATTGCGGGGGATGACTGGCAGGCAGGTCGATGATTGCGATCAGCCGATAGGCTTGAAACAAGGCGGACATTGAGCGGCAGGATGCTGACAGCGTTCCTGCCACCATTAAAGTTTCTGCTTGCGTGTCCTCGCCACTGCGAACAGAATAGGAATAGCAAAAGTTCGAATCAGGGCACCCAATGACTTCAGAATCGAGCAGCCCCCCCAACTCTTCAGAAGCGCCTGTTTTCGTCACCGGCGCGGCCGGACATGTGGGCGCCAATCTCGTGCGCCGGCTGCTCAGCGAAGGCACCCGGGTCCGGGTGCTGCTGAGACAAGAGGAGAACAACGAAGCACTGGAAGGCCTCGGGGTCGAACGCGTATTCGGCGACCTTCGGGATTTGGATGGCGTCAGGCGCGCGGTCGAGGGCTGCCAAGGCGTCTATCACGTCGCAGCCAAGGTTTCGACCATCGAAGGCAACCGCGCCCATCGCCGGGAGGTGTACGAGTGCAATGTTCTCGGTACCCGCAACATGCTGCAGGCGGCACGGGAGGCGGAAGCCGGACGGGTAGTGGTGACGGGCTCCTTCAGCGCGGTCGGATACAGCCTGGATGATCCCTCCGCCCCCAGCGACGAGACGATGGGGTTCTACCCCATGGAGCGTACGATGCCCTACGAGCGCAGCAAGACGCTCGTCGAACACGAGTGCTGGCGCGCTGCGGCGACCGGGCAGGATGTCATGGTCGCAACGTGTTGCGCGGTTGTGGGAGGCAGCGATTTCTTCCCCTCTCGATTGGGTCGGACCATGTGCGACTACACCAACGGCAAGCTGCATGCTTACGTCGATGGCGGCTTCGAGTTTGTCGCAGCCAGGGACATCGTCGAGGGGCATCGGTTATGCATGGATCGCGGACGCTCGGGCGAGAAATACATCTTCAGCACCGAGTACAAAACCATTTCCGACATCATCGACCTGTACGAGGAAGTCTCCGGCATCCCGCGCCCGCACCGGCGGATTCCGGTCCGCGCGATGCTCGCCTTCTCGGAAGTGGCGAGCTTTTACCTGAGCCGGTTCCACCCGAACTTCCCCCAGCGGTTCACCCCCGGCGCCATACGCCTGCTGCAGAAGTGCCGTCACGCCGACACCAACAAAGCGAAACAGGAACTCGGCTATCGACCCACCAGCATCCGCGCCGCGGTCCATGAAGCCTACGCCTTTCACTACCACCAACGCAACGCGATCACGAACCCGGACGCGAAACCCCCGAGCATGGACGACCCGAAACAAGCGGAAGAGCTCATGCCGGATCCAACTGCATCCATCGCACCCGACGGAGGCCTGAAATGAATCCAGCGACGAACGGCGGCCCTCCCGGCTTCGAGGAGGCCGGCAACCTGCGCCAGCAGGCACGCGCCGCGGGCATGGACCCGGACTACTGGTACGCGGTCGAAGAAGTCCACCGCGTCAAGCCGGGAACCGTGGCCGAGGTCGTTTTCTGGAAACACTCCATCGCGCTGTATCGGGCGAAAGACGGCTCGTTCCACGCGGTCGAGGACCGTTGCGCCCACCGCCAACTGAAACTCTCCCTGGGCCATGTGGAGGACTGCCGGCTCGTGTGCGCCTACCATGGCTGGCAATACAACGGCGACGGGCAGCGTGCCGGGGGGCCTCGCGAGCACCTCGGGGAAAACTGCGAGAACGTCTCGATCCGGTCCTACCCCGTGAAGGTCCGCTACGGCCTGGTCTGGTTGTTCCCCGGAGACCCGGAAAAGGCGGAGTCGCGGCAGATCCCGGACATCCCCGAGCTTGAGGGACCCGACCGATGGGCCTGCGTCCCGCTCACTTTCACCTGGTCGGCCCACCACTCGATGGTGATCGACAACGTGAGCGACTTCACCCACGCGCACCTGCACCGCAAGTACCGTCCCTTCGTCGGCGCCACCCTCACCCGCTGCGAGACGGTCGGTGACGACGTGCATCTCTCCTACGACACGCGGGTGGGACGCGGGCGCATCTCCGGGAGATTCGTCGACCACAAGAAGCTGGACACCAACCACATGGACCTCTGTTACCAGTACCCCTACCAGTGGTCGAACACCGATGACGCGATCAAGCACTGGCTTTTTGTTCTTCCGATCGACGAGCGGACCAGCCGGACCTTCTTCTTGTTCTACTTCAAGTCGCTGAAGATCCCCATGCTGCCGATCCACATTCCCCGTTTCGCCATGACCCTGGTCCTGAAAGTCTCGAACCGCTTCCTCATCGGCCCCCTGCTCAGCCAGGATCAATATGCGCTCGAAGGGGAACAGGAGGGTTACGAGAAACACTGGGACGCCCCTTCCGTCGAGTTCAACCCGGTGGTGGAGGCCTTCCAGGACGTGACCGTGCGCAAGTGGAGGGAATACCTGACGCGCAAGGCGCAGAACGGCAGCGCCTATGTCTGAATCACTCCCGTGGGTCGCGCTGTCCGGCAGCACCCTGCTCGACGCCACAGCCATGCTGCTGGCATTTTTCGGCCTTTTGTTCCTCGGTTCGATGATCCTGCCCGGCCGTCGGATTACAGGGCCGGATTTTGACGGGAAATCAAGGGTCTACAGAAGCAACGGCCTCGCCTTGTTCCTGCTGACCCTGATGGTGGGAGGGATCGCCCATGCCTTGGGCTGGTTCTCCCTTTCGGTGCTGTATACCCACTTCCTCGCCCTGTTCGTGGTGACGAACATCTTCGCGTTTGCCTTTTCCGCCTTGCTGTACTACCAGGGAATTCGGGCTCAGAACGAATCTCCGAAGGGGTTGGAAGGCTTCTTCTACGGCGTGGAGGGTCATCCGACCTGGTTCGGGGTGGACCTGAAGTTTTTCAGCTACCGCCCTTCCCTCATCGGCCTGGCGCTGTTCAACGTGTCGTTTGCCGTCGTGCAGTACGAGACCTACGGCGAGTTGACCCTGGCGATGATGCTCTACCAGGCTTTCACCTTCCTGTACGTGTTCAACTACTTCCACTTCGAATACGGGATGGTCCACACCTGGGACATCGTCAGCGAGCGCTTCGGGTGGATGCTGGTGTGGGGAGACTACGTGCTGGTGCCGTTTTTCTACTGCCTCGCCGGCTGGTGGCTGGTCCATGCACCGGAGCCCCTGTCTCCCGTCGCCGCCGCCGCGATTGCCTCGCTGTTCGTCTTCGGTTTCTGGGTCTTCCGCGGCGCCAACGGGCAAAAGCACCGTTTCAAGCGCGACCCCGGCGTCACGATCTGGGGGAAACCCGCCGAGTCCCTGGACGGGCGCCTGCTGGTCTCCGGATTCTGGGGCATCGGGCGGCATCTCAACTATTCCGGCGAGATCTGCATCTACCTTTCGTTCGCCCTGACCACCGGGTTCGCATCCTGGGTGCCCTTCCTGCTGCCCGCGTGGCTGGCGAGCCTGTTGTGGCATCGATCGAGACGCGACGATCGCCGCTGCCGCGCCAAGTACGGCGAGTTGTGGGAGCGGTACACGAAGCGGGTGCGTTTCGCGATGCTGCCGTTCGTCTATTGAGGATCCGGCGACAAGGCCGCTGCACGACATGACCACCGTACGTTCCACCCCACTTTCGCCGCAGGAGGCCAGAGCCATACCCGAGGTCGCGGGCGGGTGGCCGTTGCTCGGCCATCTGCTGGATTTCCAGAAAGACCCGATCGCGATGCTGCAGCGCGGCTGGCGCGAACAGGGCGAACTCATCCGGTTCCGACTCGGCCCCCGCGAGTTTTTCCTCTTCACCGGGCCCGAGGCCCACGATTTCTACTTCCACGCCCCCGAAGACCAGCTCAGCGCCAAGGAGGTCTACCAGTTCACGGTGCCCATCTTCGGGCGCGGCGTGGCTTACGACACCTCCCCCGAGCTGATGGCCGAGCAACTGGGATTTCTGTACCCGGCGCTCAACGAATCCGCGATGCGCAGGTTCGCCCGCATCATGTTCGAGGAGACCTGGCAGTTTGCCGAGGACCTCGGCGAGAGTGGAGAAGTCGACCTGCCCCACGCGATGAACGAACTCACCGTCAAGATCGCCAGTCGTTGCCTCATCGGGGAAGAGGTCCGGGCGCAACTGGACACGGGATTCGCCGAGGCTTATCACGAGCTGCAAAACGGCATCAACACCCTGGGGTTCTTTTTCCCCCATTTCCCGATTCCGGCACATTGGCACCGCGACCGGGCCCGGCGAAAAGTCGCCAAGCTCTTCGGCAAGGTCATGGCGGAACGTCGGCGGACCGAAGCCCAGCCCGACGATTTCATGCAGACCCTCATGGACGCCCGCTACAAGGATGGCCACGCCCCGAGCGACGACGAGATTACCGGAATCCTGCTGACCGTGCTGTTCGCAGGCCAACACACCAGCGCCGTGCTCGCAACCTGGACCCTCCTGGAACTCATGCGGGCACCGTCCTATCTGGCACGGGTCAAGGACGAGGCGCAAGACGTCTACCGCGAGGCGGGAACCGTGAGCTTCGAGAGCCTCAAGCACCAGGTGACGCTGGAGCACGCCATCCGTGAATGCGAGCGGATGCATCCCCCGTTGATCATGCTGATCCGCAAGGTACTCAAGCCCCTGCACTACAAGGACCATATCGTGCCGGCCGGTGCCCTGGCCATGGTGTCGCCGTCGGTTTCCCACCGGCTGCCCCACCTGTTTGCCGACCCGGACCGTTTCAATCCGGACCGGTTCGCCCCCCCGGCTTCCGAGGGCAAACAGCATCACTATGCCTTGATCAGTTTTGGCGGCGGCAAACACCGGTGCATCGGTGAGCATTTTGCTTACATGCAGATGAAAGCGATCTGGACCGTACTGCTGGATCGCTTCGATTTCTCTTCCGACGCTGAACTTCCCGAACCGAATTACGGCAGTTGGGTGACGGGTCCGAAGGAACCCTGCCGGGTCCGTTACCGCCGCCGCCCGCAGGCCAGCCTATTCCAGTGAGCGGCGCCTCCCCCCGGCGCTACGACGTCGCAATCGTCGGCGGAGGACCGGTCGGCAGTTTGTGTGCGCTCGCCCACGCGCGGAAAGGCGCCCGGGTCGCCCTGCTCGAAGCCAACCCCGAAGCGTCCAAGCGACTGGCGGGAGAATGGCTGCACCCCCCCGCCGTTCGGCTCTTGCGCGAGATCGGCATCGCGCTCGACACGCAACCCCCCACCGGCGCGGGCAACGGATTCGTGGTGTACCCGGAAGACGACTCGGAACCGATCATCCTTCCCTATCCGGACGGCGCTCACGGATTGGCATGCGAACATGCGGTGCTCGTTTCGCATCTGCACGAAGCGATTGAGAAAGAATCGAGCATCGATTTTATTTTCAACGCGCAGGTCCGTGAGATCGAAGACGGACGAATCACTTTTACCCGCAACGGCACCGATGCGTCCGTAGCGACCACGCGGATTGTCGGCGCCGACGGCCGGGGTTCGGTCGTGCGTCGATCACTGGGCCTGTCGACGAACCATAAAACCTGCTCATGGATGGTCGGGGTCCTGGTCGACGACGTGACGTTGCCTCTGGAGGGCTATGGGTACGTGCTGGGGGGCGGACCGGGACCAGTCCTCATGTACCGTCTGGGAGAGCGCGGCGTGCGCATCGTCGTCGATGTCCCGGCAGATCGCTGGACACCCCGGGACCGGATTGGGTTCCTGCTGGACTCGTATGCCCGTTGGTTGCCGGAATCGGTCAGACCCGCGTTTGTCGAAGCGCTGCGGGCGGGACAGTTCCGTACTGCCAGCAACAAGCTGAGGCCGCGTGTCAGCTACGGGAGCCCGCATCGGGTGCTGATCGGCGATGCGGCCGGACACTACCACCCCATGTCGGCGGTCGGAATCACCCTGGGTTTCGGCGATGCGCTGACGCTCGCCGAGAACGAGGACTTTCACGACTTCACCAAGAAGCGTTTCCAAGCGACCCGCGCCCCGGAGTTCCTCGCCATGGGGCTCTACGAGGTCTTCGCCGATCATCGGACCGAGGCGGCGGCGCTCAGACGCGCGGTCTACCAGAGTTGGCGGGCCAGTTCCGCGATGCGCGATCGGACCATGCGCTTGCTCGCCTGCGAAGACACATCGGTGGCCCAGCTGAGTCGCGCGTTTTTCACAACGGTGGTCCGGGCCGTGGTCGGAGAGATACCCCGGTCCTTCGACCGACTCGCCTGGCGCCGGACCCGCGACACCTTTCACTCGCTCGCGGGTCGTTTCAAATGGCTGCTGCTCGGCGCTCGGAAATTGCACCGGGCGAGACGCACGGGCGAAGGGAAAGACGAACAGATTCGGGAGACCTGGTCCCGCACCTTTTTAGTCTCCATACCCTCAAAAGCCGACGACTCTCGACCCGCCCGCCCATGGACGGTCGAGTCGCCCGATGCCGGCCCGGCATTGAAGAGCGCGAGCACGCGCTTGTTGGATCTCCAGGACGAGGATGGCGCCTGGGAAGGCGAGATGGTTTGGTGTCCCATGCTCACCGCGCAATACGTGCTGCTGCACCACATCATCGGGCAGCCGCTCGAACCCGACCGGCGTCGGCGCGTGCTGCGTTCCTTCGAACAGACCCGCCTCAAAGGAGGCTCATGGAGTCTGCACGAGCACCCACCCCCCAACCTGTTTGTCACCACGCTGGTTTACGTTGCGGCGAGATTACTTGGTGTCGAGCGAGACGATCCTCTGATCAAGCCGGCCCGGCAATTTCTGCAAACCGAGGGAGTCCTCGGCATTCCGAGCTGGGGAAAGTTTTGGCTGGCGCTCCTCAATCTCTACGACTGGCGCGGGGTCAATGCCATCCTGCCGGAGCTGTGGAGCCTGCCGCGCTGGATTCCCTTGCATCCTTCCAATTGGTACTGCCATACCCGGCTCATCTACATGGCGATGGCGACCGTCTACTCGCGTCGGTTCCAGACGCCCGTCACACCGCTGATCGAATCGCTGCGAGAGGAATTGTTCCCCCAAGGCTTTGCTAACGTTGACTTTTCCGCGGGTCGCAACCGCTTGCGAGAAGCCGATCTCTATGCACGACCCAGCGTGTGGCTCCGGATTGGATACGAGTTTGCGCGGCTGTTCGAGCGATTCCACAACAAGTACCTGCGTACTCGATGCACGGACACGATCGCCGAGCGCATCCGATGGGAACTGCAGACCACCAACCATACGAACATCTCCCCAGTCAGCGGGCTCCTCAACATCCTGGCCTTATGGCTGCGTGACCCGAGCGATGCCGACAGCCGACAGGCACTCGCGAAACTGAACGACTGGATCTGGGAGGACGAGGAACGTGGCGCGCGAGTCACCGGAGCGAGGAGCATCTCGTGGGATACCGCCTTCGCCCTTCAGGCACTGGAGACGATGTCCGGGCTCGAGCTGGCCCCGGAAGTTCGAAACGCCCTCCAACGCGGCGCCGACTTCCTGGAAACGCAGCAAATCAAGACCAGCTTCGAAGGATTCCGTGAAGCTTATCGAAATGACCCCAAGGGCGGCTGGTGCTTTGCCGGACAATGGCATGGCTGGCCAGTGACCGACTGCACCGCGGAAGCAGTGCTCGGAATTTCCGCCGCCCACCGCAAGGCCACGAATACGATCATGCTCAAGGACGCGATTCAGTTCATGCTGCGGGGCCAGAACCGCGATGGCGGCTTTGGCAGCTATGAGGCACAGCGCTCCGCAATCGGACTCGAATGGCTGAATCCAGCCGAGATGTTCGGCGAGTCGATGACCGAGCATTCCTATGTCGAGTGCACTGCATCCTGCCTCGCGGCACTCGCTGCCTGCAAGGAACACTTCCCGGACATCACAGATCAGACCGTGACGGATGCCATGTCACGGGCCGGCGCCTGGCTTCGCCGGACCCAGGCAAGCGACGGGGCGTGGCGCGGGGTCTGGGGCGTTCAATTCATCTACGGCACCTCCTTCGGAATCAGAGGCCTGCTTGCCGCCGGAGCCCGGCCCGGTGACCCGGCACTGCGCCTGGCCTGCCGGTGGTTGTTGGATCGTCAGCGGGAAGATGGCGGATGGGGTGAGCACTACAGCGGTTGCTTCATCGGCCGATATGTCGCACATGAGGAAAGCCAGGTCATCCAAACCGCGTGGGCATTGACTGCACTCCTTGAAGCAGAAGACCCACACTGGGCTGCGATTTCGCGAGGCGCCCGGTTCCTGCTCGACGCCCAGGACGCGGATGGAGCCTGGCCCAAGCAAGACATGGCCGGGGTCTTTTTCCGCACGGCGCTGCTGGACTACGTCCTGTATCGGCAGTATTTCCCCCTGCGCGCACTCGGCCTCTATGAGCGGCGTCGCCGGACCCGCCTGGAACTGGCGACCACCGACTCCCTCGCCCCCAACGCAACGGCGGACGATACGATACCTTTGACCGCCGCTGCATTAGAAGAACCGCACGGCGCGCACGCCCCTTCTTGAAGAAAAAGTTTCGTAACTGGAGAATAATCGAATGAGACTTACACCTGCCAAACGATCAGATTCTCGTTCTCTCGCAGATCTCACTCCGGATGAGGTGTTGCAAGTGGTCAACCACTACGCCGGACTCCATGATGCTGACTTGGAAGAGAGACAGGAGGACTACCAGACGCTCGTCAATCACTACTACGATCTAGTGACTGATTTCTACGAGTTCGGCTGGGGCCAGTCCTTTCACTTTGCGCCCCGGCACCGCGGCGAAAGCTTCAAGGAATCGTTGCTCAGGCACGAGCATTTCCTCTCCGATCAATTGTCCCTGAAGCCAGGAATGCAGGTTCTCGATGTGGGATGCGGGATCGGCGGACCGATGCACACTCTAGCCCACTACTCCGGGGCCAATTTTGTCGGTATCAACAATAACGCCTACCAGATCGAGCGCGCCAAAGTGCACACCGAAGATGTCCAGTCATTATGCCGTTTCATTCGCGGCGATTACATGCAGATTCCTGAAAGCGACAATTGCTACGATGCTGCTTTCGCCATCGAATCCATGCCCCACGCGCCAGACAAAACCGCGGCGTTCCGGGAGGTCTTCCGCGTCCTGCGTCCGGGGACTTGTTTTACAGGCTACGAGTGGGGTCTCACCGACGACTTTGATCCGGAGAATGCCGAACACCTTCGAATTAAGAAAGACATTGAAAAGGGAGACGGGCTACCGGACATCGCCGCCACGACGGAAATTTGCGACGCATTGCGCATGGCCGGATTCGAGCTTCTGGAAGCCCGCGACCTCGCCTCCGAATCGCATCCGGAAACGCCTTGGTATCGAGCTTTGCAGGGCCGCGATCTCAGCATCGCGAGTCTTCCGCGTACACCGATCGGGCGCGCCTTGACCAATCTGACGTTAAGAGTCGGGGAGAAACTACGGATGTTTCCGGAAGGTACCACCATGGTCAGCACGCTGCTGAACAGAGGGGCGGACGCGCTGGTCGAGGGGGGCGAATCCGGTATCTTTACTCCAATGTTTTTCTTCCTGGCTCGCAAACCTCAGAGCTCGGAAGATTGAATGAAGTCTTAACCACAAGATCATCTATTTTTCACTATCTTCTGCTGGGAAAGGTTAACTGCTTACTCTCTGCTCTATTTGCCGCGAAAAGCAGTGTGATACACTTCTGTATTACAGGAGGCGTGTATGAGTACCCCCATCATCAGTTTCCGGGTGCCTTCGGATCAGCGAACCGCGATCCGTAAAATGGTCAATGCGACGAAAAACAACCCTGACCTGGTCGCCTCGGTCCTGGAATTCATTCGTCAAAAATCCGAAACGGAACACCACGCGGCGACGGACAGCATCGGTCCTTTCCGAAATACGGAAGTCGCGTTGTCCGCTCTCGTAACCAACCTGTCGGTTGCTTTTGACCCCGACGCGATCTTTCTGTTCGGCAGCCGCGCGAACGGCACAGCACGACCGGACAGCAACTTCAACTTGATGGTCGTCACGCCGAGCAATCGAGCTCTTAATTACCTGTCTGCCCGCAAGCCTGTCGTCGGATGCGGCGTCCCGGTGGATGTGGTTCCCTGTAAATACTCCACGTTCGCGAAGCACCGGAAGATCCCCGGCATGCTGCCTTACTCCGTCGACCGGGAAGGAAGACTGCTCCATGCGCGCATCGGCGGCCCTTTCTGGAAACGTTACCGTGACATGTTCCCGCCATCATGGCATCCCAACTTGTTCTAAAGCTGCTTGAGGCCGCCGAACAGGATGCCGGTGCCGCGGAGCGTCTCCTGTCGAGCTCTCCGAATCATGCAGCTTTCTGGGCATATCAGGCAACGGAATCACTTGCACGCGCCATGTGTGCATTAGAAGATATCCCGGACATCAATGTCCATGATGTCGCGCGAATCGCCGAACAGCTCCCGGATTCAAATCTTTTCAAGACCAACCTGCTCTGTTTGGCCCACCTGTCGTCCAAGGCCACCGATACCCTATGGGTCGACAGGACAGAGGCGACTCAAGTATCTCCGGCCCCGCGGAATATCAAAACATTGATTAATCGAATCAAAAATCTCCACGACGAAATGCACGGCTGGCTTCCAGCGGAGTAAGCCTCTATCAGGCCTACCGCGGGCTCTCGCCGGTAGCTTTTATTGAGGCCATAAAAAATTTGCCAAAATAGCGCAATGGCATTGCAACCGACTCCGCTATTGACCTCCCCCGCTGCGCAGAACCAGCATACTCCCAGCATGCGCCAGTACCTTGAGTTCAAGGCGCAATATCCCCAGTACCTGTTGCTCTACCGAATGGGTGATTTCTACGAGCTATTCTTCGAGGATGCCAAGCGCGGCTCCGAGTTGCTGGACATCGTGCTGACCGAGCGCGGGCGCTCCAAGGGACAGCCCATCCCGATGGCCGGCATTCCGGTGGTCTCGCTCGACTCCTATCTCGCAAAACTCGTCCAGCTCGGAGAGTCCGCAGTGGTCTGCGAGCAGGTTGGCGAAAGCCCGTCCGGCAAAGGACCGATGGAACGCCAGATCTCGCGTATTGTCACACCGGGCACCCTGATCGAAGACGAACTGCTGGATGCGGGGCGCGACACCCTGCTGCTCGCGCTATGGCTGGACGCCCCAATCGGGCTGGCCAGCCTGAACCTGAGTTCAGGTCGTTTCAATGTCATGGAGCTTCCGTCCGTCGAAGACCTGTACGCAGAACTTGAGCGGCTACGCCCGGCGGAAATCCTGTACCCGGAATCGTACGTGCCACCGGAATGGGAGGATACGCACTGGCAACCCCTTTCGGACTGGCATTTCGACGCCGAGACCGCCACGCGGCTCTTGTGCCAGCAATTGGGAGTCCACGACCTGTCCGCTTTCGACTGCCAAGATGCACCTTCCATCATCGGGGCCGCCGGGGCCCTGCTGTACTACGCCCAAGAAACCCAGCAAGCGGCATTGCCACACATCACGAGTCTGCAACGTGAGCGGCGCGACACCCATGTGTATCTGGACGCCACCACCCGGCGTAACCTTGAACTGGAGCAGGCCCTTTCCGGAGACTCCCGGCACAGCCTGCTTGGCGTACTGGACAAAACCGTCACCGCCATGGGCCGCCGTTGCCTCAGCCGGTGGATCCAGTCTCCCCTTCGCGACCGCCAAACCTTGGCGACACGTCACCAGATCGTCTCCCATCTGCTGGATGGCACCCACCGGAGTCCGATTCGCGAGCAATTGAGGAAGACTTCCGACATCGAACGCGTGGTCGCTCGCATCGCTCTATACACCGCTTCGCCCCGAGACCTGTGCGGACTGGCCCAGACCTTGCAGCACCTGCCAGGCCTGCGCCACTTGCTGGAGGAAATCAACGCCGAAGAATTCGATTCCTATCGCAACAACCTGCAGTCATATCCCGAACTGGCCGCCTATCTGATCTCGGCGCTTTCGGAAAACCCTCCTCCGACGATCCGCGACGGCGGCGCCATCGCTCCGGGCTTCGACACTGAACTGGACGAATTGAGAGAACTGTCGCGGGGGGCCGACTCCTTTTTGCTGGAGATGGAGACGACCGAGCGGGAACGCACCGGCATCACTCAGCTCAAAGTTGCCTACAACCGGGTCCACGGCTACTACATCGAGGTCCCACGCAGCCAAGCTGCGCGAGTGCCCGACCACTACCGGCGGCGGCAGACACTCAAGAATTACGAACGCTACCTGATACCGGAGCTGAAAGAATTCGAGGATCGAATCCTGAGTGCGCGAAGCCGGGCACTGGAACGCGAGAAACAGGTTTATCAGAACCTGCTGGAAGGCTTGGTCCCGCACCTGGACCACTTCAAGCAATGCGCCGCGGCACTGGCCGAGTTGGATGTACTCTGCTGTTTCGCCGAACAGGCCAAGGCGCATCGCTATTGCTGCCCCGAACTGGTCGACGAGCCCGGCATCGAGATCGAAGCCGGTCGCCATCCGGTCATCGAGCTGACCTGGAACGAACCGTTCGTTCCGAACGATACGTTGATGTCCGAGCAGCGGCGCCTGCTGCTCATCACCGGCCCGAACATGGGTGGCAAATCCACCTACATGAGACAAACCGCGCTGATCGTCCTGATGGCCTGCATCGGCAGCCACGTGCCAGCCCAGCGCGCCCGGGTCGGCCCCATCGACCGCATCTTCACCCGCATCGGGGCCTCCGACGACCTGACCTCCGGCCGCTCCACCTTCATGGTCGAGATGACCGAGGCGGCCAACATCCTGCATCACGCCTCCGAGTGCAGCCTAGTGCTGATGGACGAGATCGGTCGCGGCACCAGCACCTTCGACGGCATGGCACTGGCGCTGGGCTGCGCCGAGCACCTGGCGACCCGCAACCGGGCTTTCACCCTGTTCTCCACGCACTACTTCGAACTGACCCAGCTGGCCGAGATTCATCCCGGAATTATCAACCTGCATCTGGACGCCACGATGCATGGCCAGCAAATCATCTTCCTGCATGCCGTCAAGGACGGTCCTGCCAGCCAAAGCTACGGCCTACAGGTCGCGCGTCTGGCGGGCATCCCCCCGGAGGTGCTCGAACGGGCGCAAGCGTATTTGCTGGAACTCGAGGACGACAGCACCCAGCGCTGGGCACGCAGCAACCCGCAGAAAGACCTGTTCATCGCCCCTCCCAAACCTCCATCCGTCCCGGCAGCATTGGAACGTCTCCGGCAAGTGAAACCCGATCAGTTGTCACCGAAGGAGGCCTTGGATTTGATCTATGAACTGCGGAAACTGGATACGGATTCGGACATCGACGACTAACCAGTAAGCCGTATGTATTATGATTGGCAAGCAATCCTACTTTGCCGCACCTTTCCGCGACGCACACCATTGGCGCAAGTCATCTGAAGATGAATGACTCCTTGAAAAAATTCCAGGATCTCCTCCGGGAATTGTTCCAATTTGATCGTGCTGATCTGGACTTCGGTATCTACCGGATCATGAACCACAAGCGAGACGTGATCGAGAAATTCATCGTTGAGGATATTCCGGAAGTTGTTTCTGATGCACTGAAAGAGGGAATGCTATCCGAGCAGGCGTATCTTGCCGAAGAAATCAACGTGGTTCTGGAGAAAATCCGGGACAACCTAGGACCAGATGCCGTGGACGGCGACGGCAACCTGGCTGATACCTATCGGGACACCGCCGTCGGCAAACGCTATTTGCGGCTGGTCGCCAGAAACCGAGGAGCCCGCAATACCGCGGTGGTAGAAACATCCATATTCAATCATCTTTTCGCCTTTTTTAGTCGCTACTATCAGGAAGGCGACTTCATCTCCAAGCAACGCTACTCAAGAAAACAACGGTACGCCATCCCCTATAACGGCGAAGAGGTGCATCTGCACTGGGCCAACCATGACCAGTACTACATCAAAACGACTGAACACTTCGATCATTACACGTTCCAGGTTAGGAATGTCACGGTTCATTTCAGGGTTCAGACCGCAGAACTGGAGCAAGACAATATTAAAGGTGACAAGAAGTTTTTCCTGCCCGCGACGAAGGACATCGCATGGGACCGAAAGGAGAAGGAACTGACCATCCCCTTCGAGTTCCGGCCGCTGGACGAACATGAGAAAAATGGCGAACGTACGCAGCGACAGGACAAAATCAATGACCAGACCCTAGAGGAAATTCCCGACCGGATTCCGACACAAGAAGCACGAACGTCCCTACTGGAAGAACATCACCGGAATACCGACGGCGAGCCGGTAAGCATTCTGGAGCACCACCTGCGACAGTATACGCGTCGCAATACCTCCGACTTCTTCATCCACAAGAACCTGAAGAGCTTTCTATCCCAAGAGCTGGATTTCTACTTGAAGAATGAAATGCTGAACCTTGAGGATATGGAACATGCCGGAGAGGATCTTGCTGAAGGATGGTTTCAGGAAGTTCGCGCAATCAAGACGGTCGGCAACCAGATTATCGACTTCCTCTACCAGATCGAATCCTTTCAGAAGATGTTGTGGGAGAAACGTAAATTCATCACGGAAACGCAGCACTGCGTCACCATGGGAAACATTGACCCAGCCTTCTATCCGGACATTGCAACCTGCGAATCTCAGTGGGATGAATGGAAGGAACTGCTCCACATTGACGAAGAGGAAGCCAATCTCTTCAATTCGGGCAAGGGCGCTAAGGGGAAACGTGTTCTGTTTCTGGAGCAGCATCCAACTTTGGTTCTTGACACGAAACACTTCACACCGGATTTTATCGATCAATTGCTGGAAAGTTTCGACGACTTGGATGAAATCAGTGATGGCCTGCTAATCAAAAGCGAAAACTTTCAAAGTTTGACCTTTCTGGCTGAAAAATACAATCGGAAAATTGGCAATATCTACATTGACCCCCCGTACAACACGAATGCGTCGGCCATTCTCTATAAGAATGATTACAAGAATTCGTCATGGTTGTCCCTTATGCAAAATCGATTGCTTGTTGCCCGCACACTCTTAAGTAACGATGGAATTCTTTGCGTCGCAATTGACGATGAAGAGGCATGGCGATTACGTGGACTTCTGCAAAATATTTTTGAACGGGAGCTCGGAATTGCTCCGGTTAGATCAACTCCCGCAGGAAGAAAATCTTCAGGTTGTTTTTCTCCCTCACACGAATATGCTTTTTTCTACGGAAAATCAGATGCAGCACCCGGGTGCCTAAGAAAAACGGAAAAAGAACTTGAACGCTACCCTTTTGAAGATGAGCAAGGAAGGTACTCTTGGGCTAACCTGATTCGTAGCGGATCAGGTGCCTTGCGGCGACACAGACCTAAACAGTTTTACCCCATCTATGTACGAGCAGATGATTCAATTTACATCCCAAAAATGAAATGGAATGAACAAGAAGGTCAGTACGATCTTCTAGAGAAACAAAAAGATAACGAAACTGTTGTGTGGCCGGTGACACACGAAAATGGCACTAAGATTGAAAAACGCTGGCATCGTGGATGGAAAAGAGTAATGGGCGAGCCTAATGAATATCGTGTCCGTCGCGGGAAAAATGGAGAAATTAGCATCGACTTTAAGACCCGTATGGATATGCGGTCCATGCCTAAAACATGGTGGGGGAAAAACTTGTACTCTTCTGCCAATCATGGGACCAAAGCCCTTAGAGAAATTTTGCCTAACAACGAGTTCGATTATCCCAAGGCCGTGACCCTTGTTGAAGATTGCTTGCTTGCTTCTGGCTCCGACCGAAAAAAAGCATATGTATGCGATTATTTTGCTGGATCCGGCACTACTGGCCATGCGGTCATCAACTTAAATCGTTTGGATGGGGGACAGAGAAAATTTGTCCTGACTGAAATGGGCAACCACTTTGACTCTGTCATTCTGCCTCGCCTAAAAAAAATAATCTTCGCGCCCGAGTGGAAAGACGGAATGCCAAACCGGGAGCCTACCCAAGAAGAATCCATGCGTAGCCCGCGCCTCATCAAATACATCCGACTTGAGTCCTATGAGGACGCGCTCAACAACATAGATTTCGACGAGACAACCACACAAAGAGCACTGGAACTGGACGGATACTTGCTCCGATACATGCTCCAGTGGGAGACGAAGCACAGCAACACGTTGCTCAACACCGAAAAACTGACGAATCCGTTCGACTACAAACTCCATGCTGGAAACCGACTTCAAGAAGTGGCTGCGGATATCCCGGAAACCTTCAATTATCTGCTTGGCCTCCATGTCTGCACCCGGAAATTACTGTCCGATGGCAAACGACGGTACCTCGTCTATCGTGGCAAGACTCGGGATGACCTTGATACTGTCATCATCTGGAGAAACACTGACGGCTGGCAGAAAAATGATCTGGAGAGAGACAAGAAATTCGTCGCCAAGCACAAGATTACCGCTGGTGCCAACCAAGTTTTCGTCAACGGAGACTCCCTGATTCGCGAAGCCACGTCACTGGATCCCCTGTTCAAAGCCCGCATGTTCGCCGAGGTTAAAGCGTGACTGCTAGAATCCACATTCCCCGAGAAGAGGTCACTACATTCTGTCAGCGTAACCATATCCGTCGCTTGGCATTGTTCGGATCCGTCCTGCGGGACGACTTCACCCCAAGCAGCGATATCGACATTCTGGTGGAATTCGAGCCAAACCATCCTCCTATCGGCTTTATCGGCCTGTCCGGCATGGAAATCGAGCTAAGCCAAATTCTCGGACGCCGTGCGGAAATTCATACCGTGCCCGGCCTCAATCCTCGTTTTCGTGACAAAGTGTTGCGCATAGCGGAAGTGCAGTATGAGCGAGCGGGATGATCGGACAAGCCTTGAGGATATGCGTGCCCACGCGCGCGAGGCCATTGCCATGCTGGGTTCAAAAGACCAAAAAGACCTTTTGCAGAACCGCATGATGCAACTCGCGCTGACGAGACTGGTTGAAATCATTGGAGAGGCAGCGAATCGGGTTTCCGCTGAGACTCAAGGACAGTGTCCCCGTATTCCTTGGAGCGAAATCATCGGCATGCGCAACAGGATGACCCACGGCTACGACAGCCTTGATCTGGAAATATTGTTCGACACGGTGGCGCACGACCTGCCAAATCTGGTCAGCATGCTGGATGAGATCCTGGATGGCAGGTGACCGTGCTTGCGCCAAGCAATACCTACGTCAAGTTGGAGAAGCAACTGCTGCTTCTCTCATGGCTTAACGGCCACCTTGGATACACTAGCAATCAAGAACTGTTCGAAGACCTCAAGCAGGCGGATGAAGGCTTTTGTGAATCCGGTCAAAGCCACCTGCTACTACGTTTGCGATCCCGCAGCAACTCGGTCCAGTTTTCCATGGGCGACCTGGAACGCTACGACCGTAATGTCCGCAACCACCTGAATTCCATCAACGCCGGAAGAGTCCAGCCGATACGGCTACGGTACTTTCAGCACTTGGCAGTTCTCTACACCGAAATCTTCCTGGACGCCCGCCGTGCCGACCAGCGCGGCAGATTGTTGGATTCGCTGAACTCGCATGTTTTGGAACACAACGCCCGAAAACACCCCAGTGAACCGCTTCACGAAAAGTTTCGCGATAGCGACCTGAACACGCTAGCCTTCTGGATGGCGACCGGAAGCGGCAAAACCCTCATTATGCATCTCAACTACCATCAGTTCATGCACTACGGAGCGATGAATCTGCGCACCTCGCTGGACAACATCCTCCTCATCACCCCGAATGAAGGGTTGAGCAAACAGCACCTGAACGACCTGCAAAAGTCCGGCATTCCCGCAAAACTCTTCGACATGGCTGACGGCGGCCTCACGCACTATGAGAGGGACACGGTTCAGGTCATAGAAATCACTAAACTCACCAAAAATCGAAAGGGCAACGGGGTCAGCGTCCCGATCGAGAGATTCGAGGGAAATAATCTGGTATTCGTCGATGAAGGGCACAAGGGCTCCGGCGGAGAAGCATGGCGGGCGGTTCGTGAGGAACTTGGTAGAACCGGATTCACCTTCGAGTACAGCGCCACATTCGGACAGGCTCTGGCAGCCGCGAAAAAAGGAGACCTGACCCAGCAATACGGGAAATCCATCGTCTTCGACTACTCTTTCCGCTATTTCCACGGCGACGGCTATGGCAAAGACTTCCGCGTCCTCAACTTGCAGCAGGACACCGTCGAGGAACAGACGAACCTGCTCCTGCTTGGGAATCTACTCTCCTTCTACGAGCAGCAGCGCCTGTTCGAAGACAAGGCAGGTGAGATTCACCCTTACCTGCTCGAAAAGCCTCTGTGGACCTTCGTCGGGAGCACCGTCAACGCCGTCTACACGGAGCAGGAAAAAAAACGAAGCGACGTCATGACCGTCGCCCGTTTCCTGCATCGCGTCCTCCTGAACAAGCGCGGATGGGTAACCAAGAAAATCCGATCCCTCCTCAATGGAAACACTGGCCTGCCCCCCGTGAATGGACAAGATGTTTTCCACGAAAAATTTCCATACCTTCGCGAGGTCGGTATTTCATCGCAGGAATGCTACTCGGACATCCTCGCACGAACCTTTCATGCCCGAGCGGGAGGAAGATTGCATCTTTGTGGCATCCGGGGAAGCGCGGGAGAATTCGGCCTCAAAGCCAGCGGGGCTGACCGGTACTTCGGAGTCATCTACATCGGGGACACCGGAAAATTCAAAAAAGTCTTGGAAGAAGACGACTTGGACATCGCGCTCGAAGAGGATGCCATCAGTTCCTCCCTATTCGAACGCATTAACAATCCAGCCTCCGAAGTCAACATTCTGATCGGTGCCAAGAAATTCATGGAAGGCTGGAACTCCTGGCGGGTCTCGAACATGGGCCTACTCAATATCGGTCGCCAAGAAGGATCCGAGATCATCCAGCTGTTTGGCCGCGGAATCCGGTTGCGCGGCAAGGACCTCACGCTCAAGCGCAGCACGGCGCTGCTCGGGAAGGCCCCGCAACACATAAACCTGCTGGAAACACTGAACATCTTCGCCATCCGCGCCAACTACATGGCCAAGTTCCGGGACTACCTTGAGCGTGAGGGCGTGGAAATCGACGAGCCTGTTGAAATCAGAGTGCCCATCAAAGTCAACAAGACATTCCTGAACCGAAATTTGGCCATACCCCAGATGGCCGAGGACCTGAACTTCACGGATAAAGTAAACCTGCTACTTGACGAAGGCAACCCAAATGACTGTGACTCAAAAGTTCACGTTGACCTGTCTCCGAGAATACAAATACTGGAAAGCGGTGGCGAAGTTATCGAAGCCACATCCAAGCATTCGGCCACGCTTCCTGCCGAAAGTCTAGGACTGGTAGATTGGGAAAAAGCCTATCTCGACTTGCTTGAGCATAAGAAACAGGAACAACTGGGCAACCTAGCGATTCCCTCGCCGGAAGCATTGAAGGAGATCGTTGCTGGAACCGGTCGAACCGCACCTCCCTACAGTCTGGTCGCCACGCCATCCACCAGAGAGCCGAAATCCCTTGCCGATCTGGAATCCTTGCAGGAAGCCGCTACCAGCATACTGCGCACCTACGCCACCAATTTTTATAACGAACAACGTCGTCGCTGGACCAGTCAACACATGAAATACAAAACTCTGAATCAGCGCAACTCAAACCTCAGCTTCGACTTCGAGGATCCAGACGACGCAGGGTACATCATCAGCGTATCCCGGCAGAAAGAAGGCCTGATTGAGCACATAGACCTGCTCCTCCGGCAGACCGACCTGCTGTACGAACAAGAAAATTCTAATGGCTTGGAACGCATCCATTTCGACCGGCACATCTATCAACCCCTTCTCATCGAGAACACAGAGATTGGAAAAATCTCACCGCCGCCCATGAATGGCAGCGAAACAAAATTCGTGCGCGACCTGAGGAAATACTGGAAGCGCGAAAAGGATAAATCGCTAGCCGACTCGGAGGTCTTTCTCCTCCGGAACCAGAGCCGCGGCAAGGGAGTGGGCTTTTTCCAGAACTATGGCTTTTATCCTGACTTCATCCTGTGGCATGTGACTGGAAACCGGCAGCATATCGTCTTCATCGAACCGCATGGCATGATCCACGCCAAAAATTACCGGAACGACGACAAGGCACGGCTTCACGAACGGCTCCCCGATATCGAGAAGGAACTCACCCGAAAAAGCAGACGGCGCGGTATCACGCTGGACTCGTTCATCCTCTCCGCCACTGCGTATGACGACCTGAAGCCACGATACGACGACGGGAAATGGACTAAGGAGAAATTCGCAAAGCATCACATTCTTTTCTTCTCCGATCAGGAGAGCCTCGGTCACATCGCTCAAATTCTCAAACTTCCAACACCCCGGACAGGCTGATTGAGGATTGCTCGACCCGCGCAACGCGATGCCTCCTCCCTCTTTCCTGACCCTGCTTGGGCACAAACTCGCCGCACCGTGGGTGCAGTTGTACCGGAACCTCCGCCAGGGCTCGGCCCGGCTGCCGGAAGAACTGATCGAGCAAGGCCCCCGCATCCGGGCCAGCGCCCAATACGGCGGGATGGGCGAGCGCGAACTGGAGTTGCGCATGGAGCAGGTCATCGAGCGCATCCTTTCCAACCGGCGCCGCGTACACGAACCCGCGAAGCAGCTGGTCGCCTTCAATCATTTCGAGCAACGCCGCTTCCTGGAATCGGGACAGGCCCTGGCCGAGAGAGACGTCGAACTGGCATACCAATTCTTCCATTTCGGAATCCCCTCGCTTCGCATGATCGACGAAGAGCAGTGGGACGGCTGGCTCGCCCACCTTGGCACCTGCTACGACCGCGTCGGCGTCACCGGTGCCGTAGAAGCCATGCAGCAGGTGGAAAGTTATCTGCAGAAAGTGCTCGGCGGCGCCCGCAGCGTCCGGTTGAACGATGTGGACCGGCTCATCGAGTCCCTGCTGGTCGGCTTCGGCGGGCGCACCCTTAACGTCGAATCCGCGGCCGAACCGTACACCGACACGGAGACCGTCTACCTGCCCGACCTGCTCGACACCTGCGACACCCGCGAAGAGAATTTCGACCTGCTCAAGGCCACCGCTGCACACTTGTGGGCGCAGACCCGCTACGGAACGTACCGGGCACCCGCCGACGCCTTCTCCGGCTATTCGGATCGTGCTCGCGCCCGCCGATATTTCCACGCACTGGAAATGCTTCGCCTGGATGCCCGGCTCCGGCACGACATGCCCGGCATCGGCCGCATCCTCAAACGCCATAATCCGCCCGACGCATGGCAGGGTCTGCCCGACGAATGGACAGCCGCCGTCGAGGAGATCTCGGACCCGCAGGCCACGGTAGAAGACTCCCTGCGCCTGCTCGAAACGCTGTATCCCACGACGGCGACGCTTCCCGAAGTCTCGTACCAGGGCGTGCTGCGCCCCGAACTCGCGGCCGACATTCTGGTCAAACGGGTTGACGAGGAACGACATCAACTGGCGAACGCCCTGCTCAGCATGAAAAAGGAACTGTCTCCCTTCCAGTCCGAGAAAGAACAGAGCGAACGCTTCACCGTACGCAGGGAGACGGATCAGGTAGCCGACGAATTCGCGTTCTCCCTGGAGTTCGGCGACGAAGCCGTCACCCCGCCGGAGGATGTCCAGCAACTGCTGGAGTCCATCATCCAGGATCTCGGGGAGATTCCCGACGAATACCTCGAGCCGGCCGACATGGGCGCCTATCCCCCGGCCTCGGAAGAACAGGAAGACACCCAGCCTGAAACAGGAGACGCCGATTACGTCTACCCGGAATGGGACCACTCCCGCCAGAAATACCGGCCCGACTGGTGCCAGCTGTACGAGCGCCCGATCACGGGCTCCAGCGAACAATTCGCACTGGATACGCTGGATCGGTATCGCCGCCTGCTCGCCGGGCTCCGGCGCACGTTCGAGGCCCTGCGCGACGAGGAGAAGCGCGTCCGCCGGGAGTTGCACGGCGACGAAGTGGATCTGGACAGCTTCATCAACGCCTACAGCGACTATGTCGGCGGCTCGGAACTGGACGAGCGGCTGTTCACCCGGATGAAGAAACTGGACCGCGACATCGCCGTGATGTTTTTGGTCGACATGAGCAGTTCCACCTCCGGCTGGATCAACGACCTGATGCGCGAAGCGCTGGTCCTGTTGTGCGGCGCATTGGAAGCCCTGGGCGACCGGTACGCGATCTACGGATTCTCCGGGCGCACCCACCGCAACTGCGAGCTGTACCCGATCAAGGGCCTGGACGAACCTTACGGCGGCGACGTGCGCTGCCGCATCAGCGGCATCACGCCCCGGAACTACACCCGCATGGGCGTCATGATCCGCCACCTCACGCAACTGCTGAAAGACACGGAGGCCCGCACCCGCCTGCTGATCACGCTGTCCGACGGCAAGCCGGACGACCAGGACGGCTACCGGGGCACCTACGGCATCGAGGACACGCGTCAGGCGCTGAACGAGGCCCGACATTTGGGAATACATCCGTATTGCATTACCATAGACAAGGAAGGCATGGAGTACCTTCCGCACATGTACGGGGCCTCCAACTTCGCCGTGGTCAGTCAAATCGAAAAACTTCCGACCAAGGTATCCGACATCTACCGCCGCATCACTCTATGAACACTATTCACCCTTATGGAATCCGCATTGGCCTGGCGCTGACGCTGGCGTTGGCGCTGGTCGGCTGCAAGAACGATCTCTTCACCACCCAAGACATCCCCAAAGAGGTCAAGGGAATCGCCAAGACCAGCGTGGACTACGCCTTGGATGCGCACCTGAATGCCACGACCGGGGGGCTTGAGGCATTAATGCGGGAGTTGTACCGGCTGAATCCCGGGGAACTGGCGAAAATGCCGGATGCCACAGTCGACGAACGGGTCGCCCAGCTACTGCCGGACCGCACCTACGACGAACTGCGCTTCGGGGAACTGAACAGCCACCGCGGCACCGAGGCGATGCAGCTGGCGTTCGAGCCCCGCTTCATCGGGGACCGGGTGTTCGCTCTGATGGTCGGCATCGTCAGCCAGATGCGGATCGCATACAACGACAAGCTGGAGTTTTTCGCCCTGAACCGGCTGGACTCCGAGAATCTCGAGAATTTTGCCAATAACCTGGAAATCGTCCGCACAAGCCTCAAGCGCCGAACCGCGCCGGACGGCACACCGTTGCTGCACCACGAGGGCGAGGTGCGACTTCAGGAATCGGGCCTGCCCGAACCCACCGCCGAACAGATCCTGGACCAACTGGTCGGGCACCAGCGGGTGCTGGTGAGCATCACGCACGGGTGGCGGGACCGCGCCCACCAGGCCGCCGTGCGCACGATGGGCGCGATCATCATGCTGCCCATCCCCTGAACCCCCGGCGCATGGACGCAAACGTCACGATCTATCACAACCCGCGGTGCAGTAAATCCAGACAAACGCTGCAGCTGCTCCGCGAACAGGGCATCGAGCCCGAGATCATCGAATACCTGAAGACGCCGCCGGACGAGGCGACGCTGGCCCGCATCCTGGAACAACTCGGGCTCTCTGCACACGAACTGACCCGCACCGGCGAATCCTTGTACAAGGAACTGGGGCTGGACCAGAATCCCCCCAGTGACGCGCAGATGCTTCGTGTGCTGGTCGAGAATCCGAAACTGATCGAACGGCCGATCGTGGTGACGCCGCAGGCCGCGGCGATCGGGCGCCCCCCCGAAAACGTCCTGAAACTGCTGTGAGCGACGTCGAGATCCTGGTGCTGTATTACAGCCGCTACGGCACCACCGCCGACATGGCGAACCGGGTGGCGCACGGAATCGAGGAGGTGGAGGGCGCAAGCGCGAAAATCCGCACCGTCCCGCCGATTTCGGCGAATTGCGAGAAGACCGAGTCGGACATCCCCGAAGACGGCCCGCCCTACGCCCAACCCGAAGACCTGGAGCACTGCGACGGACTGGCTCTGGGCTCACCCACCCGCTTCGGCAACATGGCCGCGCCAATGAAATACTTCTGGGACCAGACCGGAGGCCAGTGGCACTCAGGTGCGCTGACCGGCAAACCGGCCGGCGTGTTCACCTCGACCAACAGCCTGCACGGCGGTCAGGAAACCACTCTGATCAGCATGATGATTCCCCTGCTGCACCACGGCGCAGTCATCGTCGGGGTGCCCTATGAGGATCCGGCACTGAACGCCACGCAGAGCGGCGGCACGCCTTACGGGCCCAGCCACTGGGCCGGCCGCGAAGAATCCGCGGCCCTGACCGAGCATGAAATCGCCGTCTGCCGGACGTTGGGCCGGCGCCTTGCCCTGCTCGCTCAGAAAATCAGGTCGGCGTCCGACTAAAACTAGACCCTGCCCTCCGAAGCCGGGGGCTGATCCAATACCTCGCGCACGAACGGCACGGTAATCCGGCGTTGCTGGCTGAGCGATGCCTGCTCCAGCCGATCCAGCACCCGACACAACTGACCCAAGCCGCGTACCACGTGACGTTGCATGTAGCGCACCGCGTCCTCGGGCAGGTCATAGCCCTGGCTGCGCGCACGGCGGCGCAACGCCTCGGTCTGTTGGTCATCGTCCAAGGGCTGCAGCGGAAACGATACGGCACCGCGAAGCCGGGATTGCAGGTCGGGCAGTTGCACTGGGACACTGGATGCGGGTCGGCGCGCCGCCATCAGCAGGCTGGCCCCATGATCCACCGTCTGGTTGACCAAACCAAACAGACGCTGTTCCCAATCTTCTTGTTCCAGCACGGCATCGACCTCGTCCAGGCAGATCCACGTGCATTGCTCCAGGCCGTCCAGGGCTTCCGGGCCCAATTCCCGCATCTGCTTCAGCGGCAGGTAGGCCGCGGACTGGTCCCGGGTCTTCGCCTGGTGGCAGACCGCCTGCAGCAGGTGCGTCTTGCCGCTGTCCTCCGGACCGTGCAGCCACAGGGACCCGCCCTGTTGCGGCAGGGATTCCAGCGCTTCCAGAATTCCCGGGTTGCCGTCCGTGCAGAAATTGGCGAAGGTATGCCGCGGATTGCTACCGAGAGGCAGAATCAATTGGCTCATCGCGAAGCGTCTCCGGGGTCTGCCAGCAATCCGCCCCAGACCAGCATGTATCCGATGGCACTGATGAGCGTGGCGATCACGGTCGCCCACAGCAGCGTGTCCAGTATCAGGGGCGGCAGCATGACCAGCTGGTTCCCCATGAAAGCGAACACCGTGACGATTTGTATGAAGGTATTAATCTTTCCGACTTTAAGGACCGCGGTCTTCCGCCCGGGATGGAGCAGGTAATTCAGCAGGGTCCCTCCGACGACGAGGACGTCGCGCCCCACCACCAGCATCACCAACCAAAGCGGCAGCAGTTCCAGGTGCCCCAGCATCACGAAGGCGGCGATCAGCATCACCTTGTCCGCGAGCGGATCGAGTCCGGCCCCCAATGCGCTCGTGGCATTCAAGCGGCGAGCCAGGAAGCCATCCATGGCGTCCGAAATTCCCATCACGATGAACAGGATCAGTGCCAAACCAAACTGCTGTTCCAACAACAACATGGCGAACGCCGGCACCAGAAGCAGGCGCAGGACGCTAATCAGGTTGGGAATATGTTGAACCATGAAGTTTTCCGGTCACATTTTATATGCAGAGAGTAAAATGACGGCGCGTATTGAGCGATCCCGTGCCACAAAAAGAGTCTTCCGCTTCTGCTTACCGAAAGGCCGGAGTCGACATCGACGCCGGCAACCGCCTGGTGAAGCGCCTCGCGCCGCTCGCGCGGCAGACTTTCGACGAACAGGTCCTGGCCGATCTCGGCGGGTTCGGCGGGCTCTACCAGCTGCCGCAGGACTGCGCGCAACCCGTTCTCGTTTGCGGAACGGACGGAGTCGGCACCAAACTGCGCCTGGCGCAGAGGCTCCAGCGACACGAGACCATCGGCATCGACCTGGTGGCCATGTGCGCCAACGACATCCTGACGCACGGCGCGCGCGCCTTGTTGTTTCTGGACTACTACGCCTGCGGAACGCTGAGCGTGGAGGAAGCAGAAGAGGTGGTCCGCGGAATCGCGGCTGGGTGCCAGCAGGCCGGCTGCGTGCTGCTCGGCGGAGAGACGGCCGAAATGCCCGGGCTCTACCAGCCGGGCGACTATGATCTCGCCGGGTTCTGCGTCGGCCTCGTGGACCGCGACCGGCTGCTCCCCCGGTCGGACCTCCAGGCGGGAGATGTTCTGATCGGCATGAACTCAAGCGGCGTGCACGCCAACGGCTTCTCCCTCGTCAACAGCCTGCTGGATGCAGCCCCGGAAGATCCGACGCATATGGATGCGCTGCTGCAACCTACCACGATCTACGAGCCGCATCTGAGGGAAGCCATCGATTCCGGTAAGGTGCTGGCGCTGGCCCACATCACGGGTGGCGGCCTGACCGAAAACGTCCCGCGCATCCTGCCGGAAGGCCTGTCCGCGCAAATCGACCTCGAAAGCTGGGAGCGCCCGGAACTGTTCGATTGGATCCAGTCGCAGGGAAATGTCGAAGAGGAAGAAATGCGATGCGTCTACAACTGCGGGATCGGCATGGTCGCACTGACCCGAGCGGAAGACGCGGAAGCCCTCGTCCTAGGAATCCGATCAACCGGCTTGGACACCCGGATCATCGGTGAAGTTGTCGCTTCGGAAGGCCCCCCCAAGACGATATATACTAACTCTCCATGATTCCGATGGCGATCCTGTTCTCCGGCGAGGGGACGAACTTACAGGCTTTGATCGATGCTGTGCATCAGCGCCGCATCTACGCCGAAATTCGTTGCGTCATCAGCAACAAGCCGCAGGCTCACGGATTGGATCGAGCCCGGGCGGCCGAGATCGAGACACTGGTCATCGACGATGCCGACCGGGTCGCCCGAGAAGAAAAAACCCTCGCGGCCCTGCAGGAGCGCGGCGTCGAGTTGGTTTGTCTGGCCGGCTACATGCGCGTCCTGTCCGAACTCATGGTTGACCCCTATCACGGGCGCATCCTCAACATCCACCCCTCCCTTCTCCCGGACTATCGCGGCGCAAATACCCATCGCCGAGTGCTGGAAGCCGGTGAAAAACACCACGGGTGCAGCGTACACTTCGTAACCGTGGAACTGGACGAGGGCCCTCTGATCATTCAGGCGAGCGTGCCCGTCCATCCGGACGATACCGAAAGGGCCCTGGCTCTGCGCGTGCTGGAACAGGAACACCTGATTTTGCCCCTGGCAGTCCAGTGGTATTGCGATGGCCTCCTGCACATGGAAGACGGCGTCGCCTACCTTCGCGGGGAACGGCTCGACAAACCGTTAATTTATGAGGCAGGTCCTTAGCCTCTTCGGCTTTCTACTCTTTGGCTTTTCCTCCGCTGCCGCGGACACCACCCAAGCCACCTACGACCTGTACTACAAAGGCGCGCAGACGGGAACCGTCGCCGTCACCGTCACCCGAAAAGCCGTCCACACCTACTACAAGGCCGTCGCGAAGCCGAACTTGCTGGCCCGCCTGTTCGGGCAAGGCACCATCATCGAGCGCGGCACCATGACCAGCCAGAACCTGCGGCCCCAGGAATATTTTTATCACGACTCCGGCCGCGGCCGTCACTACAAATACGTCTACGACTGGCCCCATGACCAGGTGCTCGTCACGACCCACGAAGGCGAGTCCACGGAACCGCTCGGAGACGGGACACTGGACCCGGCGGCCATGGCCGTGCGCCTGCTCCGCGACCTGCCCGACCCTTCTCCCAACTACAGCGTGCTGTCCAAGGGCCTGCTGAAAGTGTATCGCTTCGAGACCCCGCTGTTGGAGCCTCTCGAAGTGCTGGGTCAAAAGCGGCTGGTCTGGAAAGTGGTCCGCATCCGCGGAAATGCCGAAGACTCGCGTATCGTCACTTGGCACGACCCCAAGCGCGACCAATGGATGGTCCGCACCGTGCGCATGGAGGGCGGCAAGGAGAAGATCCGGCTCGAACTGACCGGTCTGAACCGGTCAGACGCCGGCGATTTGCATTCGGTCGACCAGTAGCGCTCCGGTCTGGAGGGAACCGCGGCGGTCCGGCTCCGCCCCCACCGCGACGATGCCGCGATACATGTCCGGCAAGGACCCGGCAATGGTGATCTCGTGGACGGGATGCGCCACCGCGCCGTCTTCGACCCAGAACCCCGCCGCGCCCCGGGAATAATCGCCGGTCACCTGGTTGACTCCCTGCCCCATCAGTTCCGTCACCACCAGCCCCCGGCCGAGCCGCTGGAGCAGTTCTTCCCACGACAGCGCCGGCGTCTGGGTCTCCAGAGAAAGGTTCCGGACTCCCCCGGCGTTGCCGGTGGAGGTCAGGCCGAGCCTGCGGGCGGAATAACTGCCCAGGAACCACCCGCGCAGGACGCCGCCGTCCACCACGACCCGTTCCTGCGTTTCCACGCCCTCTGCATCGAACGGCGCGCTGGCCACACCCCCGACTTCGCGCGGGCGTTCGATCAGGCGGATATCTTCAGCCCAGACCTGTTCGTCCTTTCGGCCGAGCAGGAAAGACGCCTCGTGGTATAGCGCCCGGCCGCTGGCCGCGCCGACGAAGTGCCCGAGCAGCGAGCGGGCGACGGTCGCTTCGAACAGCACCGGGGCGACGCAGCTCGAAAGCGAGCGGGCGCCCAAACGGCGCACCGTCCGTTCCGCCGCAATGCGCCCCACCGTTTCAGGATCCTGAACCTTGCGCCAGTCGCAGTGGGTGCTGTGCCAATAGTCCCGTTCCTGAGCCCCGTTCCCATCTGATGCCACCACGCAGCAACTGAGATCGTGGCTGCTGCGCCTGTAGGCGCCCATGAAGCCCAAACTGTTGCCGAGCACCCGGACTCCGTCGTAGCGGCGGACTTCCGCGCCTTCCGAATTAACGATCCGGGAATCGGTGCGGGCGGCATCCTCGCACTGAAGCGCCAGCCGGGTGGCTTCATCGCTGTCGAGATCCCGGGGATGGTGGAGTTCCAGTTCCGGATACTCGAAGGCCAGCCGTTCCTCGTCCGGCAAGCCGTTACAGGGGTCTTCTTCGGTGCTGCGGGCGATCTGGCAGGCGGCCTCGACCGTGCGCGCCACCGAATCCTCGCGCAAGTCCGTGCTGGAGGCGGTCCCGCGCCGTTGCCCGAAGTAGGCGGTGATCGACAGGCCCTGGTCCTGCTCGCGCTCTACGGTCTCCAGTTCGCCCAACCGCACTGCGACCGTCAGTCCTTCGCCGCGTTCCAGCGAAGCCGCTGCGGCGGTCGCGCCTTGTTGCCGGGCCTGGTGCAATGCTTGCTGAACGCACGCGCGCAGGGCCTGCGCCGGGGCGGATTCAGCCACCATCCATCCGGGTCCCCCCGACCGTCAGTTCGTCGACCCGCAACGTCGGCTGGCCCACGCCTACCGGCACCTGCTGGCCGTCCTTGCCGCACGTGCCCACGCCTTCGTCGAGCTCCAGGTCGTCACCCACCATGCTGACGCGCCGCAGTACGCTGGGGCCATCCCCGATCAGGGTCGCCCCCTTCACCGGATGGGCAATCTTTCCATTCTTGATCAGGTAGGCTTCCGAGGCGGAGAACACGAACTTGCCGGACGTGATGTCGACTTGCCCGCCATTGAACCCGACCGCGTACAGTCCATGGTCGACCGACGCCAGTATCTCTTCCGGCGAGTGGGTGCCCGCCTGCATGTAGGTGTTGGTCATGCGCGGCATCGGCTGGTGCGCATAGGACTCTCGGCGACCGTTCCCGGTCGACTCGGTCTTGCTCAACCGCGCGTTGAGCCGGTCGTAGAGGAAGCCGCGCAGGATCCCGTCCTCGATCAGGACTGTGTTCTGGGTCGGAGTGCCTTCGTCATCCATGCGCAAGGAGCCGCGGCGATCCGGCAGGGTGCCGTTGTCCACCACGGTGACCTCGGGGCTGGCCACGCGCTGGCCCATCAGGTGGGTGAACGCCGAAGTGCCCTTGCGAATCGCATCGCCTTCAAGCCCGTGCCCGATGGCCTCGTGCAACAGCACGCCGGGCCAGCCAGAGCCGAGCACTACGGTCATGGCGCCGGCCGGCGCTTCCTGGGAATCCAGGTTGAGCAGCGCCACGCGCACCGCTTCCTCCGCGAAACGGGCCGGGGCGCCGGCCTCCAGCAGGCGACTGTAGCCATAACGCCCGCCGCCGCCATAGCCTCCGACTTCGCGCCGCCCGTCCCGCTCGGCGATGACGCTGACGCTGAGACGCACCAGCGGGCGGATATCGGTCTGGTACACGCCTTCCGTCGAGGCGACCAGGACCACCTCGTAGGTGGAGGCCAGGGTGGCCGTCACTTTCTTGACCTCGCCCGACAGGCTGCGGGCGGTCTCATCCACTTCGCGCAGCAGCGCGATCTTCCGCTCCATGTCCAGTTCCTGCAGCGGATTGTCGTAGGCGCAAACCGCGGGAGGCGGGGTCGAGGACGATTGCGGCAGGCGGGCCTGCCGGTCGCCGTGTGCGATGGAGCGCGCGGCCCGGGCCGCTTCCAGCAACTGCCCGGGACTCAGTTCCTCGGAATACGCGAATCCTGTTTTCTCGCCGAGGGCCGCGCGAACACCCGCCCCCTGCTCCAGCGTAAACGCCGCATCCTTGACCACCCCATCCTCGATCATCAGCGACTCATGCTGCGAATGCTGCAGATACACATCCGCATAATCGCAGGCGCGCGACCAGGCGTGCGAGAGGGTCTGTTCCAGCGTCTGCGGCGTCAATTCCCCCGGATCCAGGAGATAGCGCCGGACCGCGCCGTCGGTTACGGGTTCATTTGGCATGTCAAGCGCCGGTTGTCGATGCAGGGGAAGTTCTTCCGGATTTTCTCTAACTGGGGGCGATCCAGGTCTGCAACCACCACGCCCGCTCCGTGAGCGCGTTGCCCCTTGATCGTGCCCCAAGGATCAAGAATCATGGAATGACCATGGGTCTCGCGCCCGTTCAGGTGGTAGCCCCCCTGGGCGCTGGCAACCAGGTACACCAGGTTTTCGATCGCGCGCGCGCGCAGCAGGCTCTCCCAGTGCGCCTTGCCGGTCAGCGCCGTGAACGCGGCAGGCAGCGTGATGATCTCCGCCCCCTGATCCAAAAGCGCACGAAACAGCTCCGGGAAGCGAAGGTCGTAGCAGACGGTCAGCCCGATGCGGCCGAACGGGGAGTCGGCAACCACCAATTCGTGCCCGCTGCGGATGGTGGCGGACTCGTTGTAGCTTTCCCCACTGGCGACCAGCGTCACGTCGAACAGGTGAATCTTGTCGTAGCGCGCCCGGATTTCGCCCTGGTCGTCGAACAGCATGCAGGCGGCGGCCGATTTGTCCTCAACTTCGCAATGCATCGGGATGGTGCCCGCCACGGTCCAGATCTGGTGACGGCGGCACTGCTTGCGGATGAATTGCTGGATGGGCCCCTCTCCCTCCTGCTCCCGGTACTGCAGAACATCCTCATCCCGCAGGCCCATCATGGCGAAGTTCTCGGGCAGGACCACCAGCCGCGCATCGTTCTTGACCGCAGTTTCGATCAGGCGCCCGGCCTCCAGCAGGTTGGCGTCCAGATTCGGCCCGGAGGCCATTTGCACGGCAGCAATCTTGTCCATCTTCTCTCGCAAGGTCAGCGCGGCCGGTTTTGAGCCGGTTCACGGGGAATCCGCTGCTGAAATCGTAGCATGTCCTCAAGCTCGGGCTTCTGCTTGAGCCGAATCCGGTAGCGTTCCGTCACGAACTGCCGGGCCGCCTCGTGCAGCATATTGCCGGGATGCTTGCCGCAGTATTTTTCGAACCACTCATTGGTGCGGGTCAACCCGGTGTATTCCGCGATGCTGTACGTGTCGCGCACCAGGTAGTTGTACGCGGTCAGATAGCCCGCCAGCCAGCTGTAGTACAGCCCGCGCTTGTCAACCGGAACGTCCAGGAAACTCGCGCAGGTGTCCAGCCCCAGGCCCTGGACCTTGTACTGCTGGTTCAGGTCGCGCGCATGCAACGGGATCACCAAGGCGCAGGCCAGGATTCCGGCCAGCCCTCCAACGATCCACCGGCCTTTCTCCTGTCGCGAAACCGGGACGATTCCTGCCGCCATCATGCTTGGCGCAACGCCCGCAGCGGGAACGGCACGCCGGTGCCGCCGTGGCCGCAATAACCACCCGGGTTCTTGCCCAAGTACTGCTGATGGTAGGACTCGGCGAAGTAGAACGTCTCGGCCGGGATGATTTCGGTCGTGATGGCGCCGCCGCTTTTCGCGGAAAGCGCCGTCTGGTAAAACTCGCGGCTTTTGTTGGCCAGGGCCTCCTGCTCGGAGTCGGCAACGTACACGCCGGAGCGGTACTGGGTCCCGATGTCGTTCCCCTGGCGCATTCCCTGGGTCGGGTCGTGGCCCTCCCAGAAACAGGCCAGCAGATCCGGATAGGTGATCAGGTTCGGGTCGTACACGACGCGGACCGCCTCGGCATGCCCGGTCTGGCCGGAGCACACTTCCTCATAAGTGGGATCTTGAGTCTCGCCCGCGGTATAACCCACGGCGGTGGTCCAGACGCCGTTCAACTGCCAGAAGCGCTGTTCCGCCCCCCAGAAGCATCCCAGCGCAAACTCCGCGACGCACAGGCCCACCGGATACGGCGGAACCAGAGGATTGCGCGTAAACAGGTGCAACTCCCGCGTCTCTGTCACTGCGCCGACATCCGTCATGGCACCCTCCACACAAAACAAGGCCGCCTTGCGGCGGCCTGAGTTTTGGAGGTAATAGTTATTATTATTGTCTGGGAACCCTGACCGCTCGGAATCTTATCAATCCGGGCCATAGGTGAAGTTTGAAGCAAGGCTTACGGTGCCCGAGTGCTCATGGGTGATTCCGTTGTCGTTGTACGACACCCTGACGGTATCACTGATCGTGATGTCATTGCCCGGGGCGATAGCCAGAGGCGGGTTAGAGACAATCACTTGGCTTCCATCGGCCCCTTCGACTTCCACGACTTCACTCTCGCCGATGCCGTCACCGACTCTCAGGCGGCGAGTCTTGCCGTCCACGGAGTACTCAATCGGGGCCTGCTTGACGCTGACCACCTCGCCAACTAGGCTGCACACGACCTTTAAATGGCCGCCGAGCTGGCCGGAATACATCTGGGTAATGGCGTCGAACTGCGCCTCGCTGGCTCGTTCGTCCACGTACAGCGCCACCTTGAAGCCGCCTTCGGTCAGAAGACCGGGGGCTTGCAAGAACATGGAGACGTTGAGATCGTTGATTTCCAGGTCGTCCAGATGGCCTTCGTCGATATGCCATCCCAGCAATGCTGTACAGGTACCGGTGGTCGGGGGTTTCAGCACTATGCACGGGCAGATAAGGTCACACGTGCAGGATTCAAAGTAATTGCCTTTGATGCTCCAGTTGTCTGATGCCATGGCTTTCCCTCCTTATTATGGATGGCTGATCGTTATTCGGTTGGCGAGTATAGCACGGCTTAGAGCCTACTTGGGCTGGAGCCAAGCTCAAACCGCTACGAACAATTCCCTTTGCTTTTCGGGCTGCAATCGTGCCTGCGCCGGCAGCAATTCCGAAAATGCCGAAACTGGCACATTGCTTAATTCTCTTGGCTCCAGTTTGTGCAGCCCTCCACCGTATACTCTCCCCTCACCCAGCATCACCTGAGGATGAATCTCATTGAGAAATTCCCAGAGCCGCTTTTTCAGGGTCGGATCCTCATCCAAGGCTTGAGCGATTGGCCCTTTAGGGTAGAGCATGAGGTAAACATTCGCAGCAGTCGCCCGAGAGTGGTTCAGTATGAAACGAAACGGACGTCCATTCTTCGTGTCGCTTCTCCCAAGGTAAGTGCATACGAATGGCGCTGGCGGCCGATCTTCTTGTGTATACCAAGGTGTCCTGTGCCTGCAGAGATAGCGCTTGGCCACACCCAGCGCTTCCCCCTCTTCAAGATATTTCCACAGGGCTGGATATCTTCTTCTTGTCTGCGCTTCGCTCAACCGGCAATCAAGCAAGAATAGGCGCCGTTTCAATACCGGATTTCCGTCCTTGTCGGCCGGCACTTCATCCTTTTGCAAATAGCGCGGGCTTGGCAATATGGGCCGGAATGCTTCTCGCGGCAACCCACGGAGCTCAATTTCCTCCGGCGTTAAGATGAAATATTGGTTGCTCCCGGTCACCAGCCCCCGTTTGATGCTGAAGAAATCCCCTAAAACCGGCACATTTGCTCCATCAGCCTCCTCTTTTTCCGGATAGCGTGTCCATTTGGGACTACGAGCCAATACCTTGGCTGGGACCAGACGCTCCAGTCTCGGGCAATCAAGCGAGCCGCCATAGGTAAACCGGACTTGGTGTTCGGACGGCGGCTTTGCCTTGCGGAACCAGATTACGACCGAAGACACCAGAGCATCCCCAAACTGTACATCGTTCGGATCGAATCGGTGCAGATGCATCAATGTCACCTCACTCAACAGGTAACTCCTTAATGCCGCACCATAATTCACATCCATAAATTCACTTGGCACCAACCATCCTGCCAGCCCTTCATCTGCCAGCCACGCATGGCTTAACCCAAGGAAATAGCAATACAATCCAGCCAGTCCGCTGAGCCTCATTCCGGACGCCTCCTGCATACGAGCCTTCAGGCGTTGCTTTTCGCTACTGTCTATATGGTGATGCCGTACATAAGGCGGATTGCAGATCAGCAGATTAAATCTTTCAGCGTCTGGCGGCGATTCAGCCCGCGTAAAATCAGTCAGTCGGACATCCAGGCCCGTCTTTCCCCACAAATTCGCCGCAGGGGTTCCATAATGAGGGTCGATTTCGTAGCCTACGGCTACAGCGATACTTCTCTGTGGAAACACTCTGAGCAAGGCTGAATAGAACGATCCGGTTCCGATGCTCGGATCAATAAAACGAACTCTCTCGTTTCTACCTAGATGGGCTTTGGCATAGCGGAGAATATCCATTGCCAATTCCGGAGGTGTGGCAAACTGCCCCATCCGATTTCTCTCAACCTGGTTTTTTTCCGAATCCAACTGCCCCTGAAGCATCAAACGATGCTCCTCCAGTGCCTTGATTTCGTTCCTGGTCATCTAAAGCCCAAATTTTCCGAGATCGTCGGTCCGATGTTCCCACACCCAGTCGATACCCTCTGCCGCCTCATAACCCAAGTAACCACTGTCGAAGTACCCGCATAGGAACAAAATGTACCGCACATTCCTGCCATAGGTTCGCCGCAACTGGTTCATTTTTGTAGCTTCTTCCTTGCGGCGCTTGTTGACATTTGTAAAGTCTCCCGCAGATTTTGCCTCGATTAGAAATGGCAAATTTCCTGCCTTTGCGTTTTTCGGCATCACAACGGCATCCACTGGAATATTAATCGATTTGTCAGCACTATTCTGTTCGACTGGCACATTCAGGCGGAACGAATATGTCCCCGGTTTCATTTCATTATATTTCGTACCTTTCCCCGCCAGAATTTTTGTATAGCCATGTCTCTTCAGCCATTTTCCGATGGTAGAAAGCTGGCGTTTTTCTTGTGCATTGCGGATAACCGGATTTGCGATAGCACCGCAAAGACGGTCGGCTACAATCGTCGCAGCCCTATACACATCCTGTCTAGATGGACTGTTACCGTTCTCTAGCCAGACAAAAATATCCGGATCAATCATCCTGCGGATCGTCTTGCTGATTTTCATCAGGTCTCGATTTAAGTCGCTCTGTAACATCCGCGAAGGCAATTTCCCTTTCTTTTCCATCACTTTAACAAGGTTGGCCGAAACTCCAGAAAGCCCAACCAATCGGTCTACAGCCAGCGGTGGAGAAGTGGCCATCCGTAGCGTTGGCAAAACGGTGGGAGTTCCCTTGAGCAACTCCGCGTCAATTTCCTTCAGGTTGTCTGTCGCTGTCAACATCTCTTTGACATCTTGCGTGGTCTGTGCACGCATCTCCCGGTATGCTTTCGGTGCAAACCGGATAAACCATTTGTTGTACATATCCACTGATCGGATGATGTCTGCTTTCCATTGGTCGGGCTTGTCTCGATTTACTGCTTTCATCTGACCCCTTCTCTATTGTCCCAAGACATCGCGACACCTGCTTGAGCCTTGGTAATGATTGCCAAATTGCTTCTTCAAGCGCGTCCACGGTCTGCCTCGATGCATTATGAAAAAGGAGTTTACTACACGCGAGAAGGGTGCAAAAATTCATTCAGAATCTCTAACGCGACCTGTTAAAATGGCAACAGGAGACCTCATGTCTGCCGCCGCCTCCACCCCCGAATTCGCGCCCCTGCCGACGGCGGAACGCTGGGCTCTGATCGGCGCCGTCACCGCCGTCGCCGCCAGCGGGTGGGCCTGGATGCTGTATATGGACTGGGCCATGCGCGACATGATGCAGGGTGGACCTTCCACCGCATGGATGCCCCCGCCTGCCGGGGCCGGCGGCTGGAGCGGATACGATTTCTGGATGCTGTTCGCCATGTGGGCGATCATGATGGTCGCGATGATGGCGCCCAGCGCCATCCCGATGCTCCGAATGTACCGGACCATGCAACGGAACCGGAGCCGGCAAACCCTGCAATCCGTCTCCTGGACGATTTTTCTCTTCGGCTACCTTGCTGCCTGGACCGTTTTCTCCGCGGTCATTTCGGTGATCCAGTGGCCCCTCCACGAGTGGGGACTGCTCGACCCCATGATGAACAGCCGAAGCCAGCTTTTCAGCGGCATCCTGCTGATCGTGGCCGGCCTGTACCAATGGACACCGTGGAAAGACGCCTGCCTGACCCAATGCCGGACACCTATGCAGTTCCTGCTCGCCCGCTGGAAAGACGGCCGATCCGGGGCCTTGCAGATGTCTTTCGAACACGGCCTTTACTGCATCGGGTGCTGCTGGGCGCTCATGCTGGTCCTGTTCTCTGTCGGCATGATGAACATGCTGTGGGTCGCCGCCATCATGCTGTTCGTAATCGTCGAGAAGGCCCTGTCGAACCCGGCGCGGCTGTTCCGGACGGTCACCGGGTTGCTGCTGGCCGGCTCGGGCATCTGGCTGTTATCCCTCCATCTCCAAGGTGCCACATGAGTTCGACCAACGAGCAACGGGTCCGTCAACTGTTCGAGGACAACCTCGCGACCCATCAGGATTCCCGGGACCGGATGGCCGAATCCATCGCCCGGGCTGGAGCCCTACTGGCGCAGGCCTTGTCGGACGGCCGCCGGGTGTTGAGCTGCGGCAATGGCGGCTCGGCAGCAGACGCACAGCATTTCGCGGCCGAATTGATCGGTCGCTTCGAGAAGGAGCGCGAAGCGCTGCCCGCCGTCGCCCTCTCCACCGACACTTCGGCACTGACCGCCATCGGGAACGACTATGGATTCGACCGGGTATTCAGCCGCCAGGTCGAAGGGCTGGGGCAGGAAGGCGATATCCTGCTGGCGATCAGCACCAGCGGCAACTCCCCCAACGTCGTGCAGGCCATCGAGGCGGCACAGTCCAGGAAAATGCGGGTGATCGCCCTGACCGGACGCGACGGCGGCGCCATGCGCGATCAAATGAGTGAAAACGACATCGAGTTGCGCGTCCCGTCCGATTCCACGGCCCGGATCCAGGAAGTCCATATCCTGATCCTGCACTGCCTGTGCGACCTGACCGACAATCTCGCGCATGAGTGAGCCCGGTTGGCTGGCCGCACTGCGCGACCTGGTTGATCCCGAAGACCTGCTTGACGATCCGGCCGACTGCTGGACCTACGGCTACGACAACAGCCGGCAACACAGCGCCCCACAGGCCGTGGTGTTCGCCCGCGAGGCAAGCCAGATCCAAGACCTGATCCGGTTCTGCCGCGCCCATCGCACTGCCTTGACCACACGAGGCCTCGGCACCAACACCACCGGTGCCGCCGTTCCCTTGCAGCACGGTATCGTTCTCTCCACCGAGCGCATGAACCGCCTCTTGGACATTGATCCGCGCGAGCAGACCGCGCGGGTCGAACCGGGGCTCATCAACCAGCATCTTCAGGACGCGGCAGGCGAACACCAGCTGTTCTGGGCGCCGGACCCGTCCAGCGCGCCGTTTTGCACCATCGGGGGGAACCTGGCCTGCAATGCGGCCGGACCGCGCGCGCTGAAGTACGGCACCACCCGGGACAACACCCTTCAAGTCCAGGCCATCACCGGGGCCGGAGAGCCTTTGAGCGCCGGCACCCTGACCCGCAAGGGCGTGGTCGGGTTCGACTTGATGCGCCTGCTGATCGGTTCGGAAGGAACGCTCGCGGTATTCACCGAGGCGACCCTGCTGCTGCGCCCTCGCCCGCAGGCGCTCGCCACCGCCCGGGCCGTCTATGCCGACCCCCAGCACGCGATGGCAGCCATCGAAGCCATTCTCGCCCAGCCCAATCTGCCGTGCGCGCTGGAATTCATGGATGCCGCCTGCCTGGACCTGATTCGCGACGACGGGCAGGTGGATCTCCCGGAGAACGCACAGGCCCTCCTGCTGATCGACATCGACGGCGACGCCGACCAGTTGCCGCAGATCTCCGCACCCATCGCCCAGGCAGCCTCCACCGAACAATGCCTCGACTTCCAGATTGCCTTCGGAGAGGAGGAACGCGAGACTTTGTGGCAGGCACGACGCACGCTCTCACCCGCATTGCGCCGCATCGCCCCGGAAAAAATCAACGAAGATGTCGTGGTGCCAGTGACCCGGCTGGCGGAACTATTGCAGGAACTGGACCGGATCCGCACACGTCATGCCATCCCCATCGTCTGCTTCGGCCACGCGGGGTCCGGAAACATCCACGTCAACCTCATGCCGGACGGCTCGGAAGAACAAAGGCAAATTGCCTACGGCTGCCTGGACGAGGTCTTCGATGCAGTCCTGCGCCTCGGCGGCACCTTGTCGGGCGAACACGGCGTGGGCATGGCGAAGCGGGAACACATCGCCCGTGAACTGGATCCTACTTCGCTGAAGATGATGCACGCGATCAAGCGTGATTTCGATCCGGACGGCATTCTCAATCCCGGGAAAAACCTGCCGGATCCAGATAAGTTTGCAGACCCACCCAATGCTGAAATGTAAGACGGGATGGAAGCCCTTTCGCAAAATCCGCCCTAGCATAAGCTAAAGCGCTCGTGTCTAGTTATTACTTTTTGGGCGGTGGCGGCGGTGGCGGTGGCGGCTTGACAGCGTTCGGAGGCATTGGCGACACACCGCGTGCTGGCACTTCTCTGCTACCCGGCATCGCATTCGGTATAGGTGGTTTATCTGTCATGCTTCACTCCGTATCCTGTTCGTCAGAGGGCATAGGCAGAAATTCTATCATCTCTACTTCGGATGCGGATACCAGCATATGGGAAACCCCTTCAAGTGGTTCTCGTTTGTTAGCCTCTTTCAACCACTCACATTTGACCATTAGGAAATGCTGATCTTCCACCCGACTCGGCCACTCCTGAGGCCAACCATATAAGCGGCGTTCCCCCTTCAGGTGCAGTACAACAAAACAGTCTCTATGGTACGCGAAAGCTGAATATTGTGCTGATCGGTATGAACTCTCTCTTGTTAACCCCCAGTCACGAAGGTGTCTATGCAACCAGTCGCGATTCCAGGTGCGGGCTGATATCAAGCCGAGCACAACCGCCACAAGCACCAATACTGACGTTGAGATCTCCCATTTCCACTTATCGTCGGACAGGATATCTGGCCATATAGCTTCAATTCCTGAAAAGGCAGGCAATGCTGCCAATTGCACAAACATAGTGAAAACGAATGCCTGCACTATAACTTCAATCCCATTCGGCTTTGGGTTTGAAACTAACGCTTGAAAAACCCCTGCAGCCACAAATCCTGGCAAGAGAAATAGGAGGACTCTTATGGTCTCACTAGATTCCAAAACTGTGAACAAATTCATCCCTGAACCCTTGGCTCAGAATAACATACCAAAGCGATTTTTTATGCTTTTCCTCTGGAAAGCTGCTTCCGGTACAGTTCCGCGTCCTGTTCAGAAAAACAGCAGCACACCAGGCGGTCGAAATCGGCCTCATGCCGGCGCAGCGCCTCCAGCGCCACCCGCGCCGCCTCGATCTTCGGGTAGCCGTACACCCCGGTGCTGATCGCCGGGAACGCCAGCGACCGGATTCCTTCCTGCTTCGCCAGTCGGCAACAACGGTCGTAGCAGGATGCGAGCAGTGCCTCCTCTTTTTCTTCGCCCCCTCTCCAGATCGGCCCGACCGTGAGAAGGACGTGGCGTGCCTTGAGATTGAAGCCGGGCGCGATCTTCGCCTCCCCGGTCTCGCAGCCACCCAGAGTGGCAGTGTATTGAGCCAGTTCCAGACCTGCCGCACGGTGGATGGCGCCGTCCACCCCTCCGCCCGGCATCAAGCTGGTGTTGGCGGCGTTGACAATCGCATCGATCGCCAACTCGGTGATGTCCCCGACGACGACTTCGATCACTTCCGGCTTCGCCCCGGTTTCACTTGACGACTTTCAGGTGGGGCCGCCCCTTCGGCGAAGTCGGATCCTCGTCCGAAGGCGACGGAGACTCTTCCCCGCCCCAAGGAAATACCAGTCCCTCGTTGTTTTCCTGGCAGAAGATGCGGGCCACCGTCTGCACGTCCAAGACCACGTGTTTCGAGACGCCCTGGAAGCGTGCATGGAAACGGACGCTGTCCTCGTCGATCACGAGGTCGCGAACCGCCCGGGGCGCAATGTTGTAGACGGTGAGCTGATCTTCCTCCAGCGCCGTCCCTGCGTCGGAGCCTCCGTCGCGGACCACCAGCATCGGAGTCATGTCGTTGTCGACCACCCACTCGTAGATGGCGCGAATCAGGTAGGGACGATTGGAGGTCACCGACGAACCGGTGCAGGAATCAACCTGTCAGGATAGATGCAGGTCTCGCTCGACTTCAGTCAAACTGCGCTGGAAGCACGGGCGTGCATAGACTTCCCGGGCATATTTCCACAGCGGCCCGGAACTGCGCGGCATCTCGATCTTGTAGCTTTTCAGGCGCCATAGAATCGGCGCCAGCGAGGCGTCCAGCAAGGTGAAACTGTCGCTCGTGAAGAATTTCTTGTTTTCCCGCTGCTTCAGTTCCGCCGTCACCCGGATCAGGAAATTCCGCATGGTTTCCCGGGCCCTGGCGGATTTTTTCGCACCCGGCGAGTGCAGGTCATCCAGTTGGCCGTACAGGCGTCGCTCGATTTCAAGCAGCCAGACCCGCGCCCGCGCCTTGCCGACCGGATCGACCGGCATCAAGGGGGGATGCGGGAAGCGGTCGTCCAGGTACTCCATGATGATTCGGGGTTCCAGCAACGTCATTCCCCGGTCGGTAAACGTCGGCGTCGTGCTTTCGGGATTGATGACCGCCAGATCCTCGCGGTGTTGCGGATCATCCGTAAATGCGTAGCGGGCTTGTGTTTCCTTTTCGGCCAGGACCATGCGGACGCGGTGGCACTGGGGGCACTGAGGGGAAGAAAATAGGAGCATGGCGGGCTAGTGAATGTCCTGCCAATACTCGCGCTTGAGGAAATAGGCGAAACCTCCCAGCACCAGCAGGAAGAACAGCACCCATGTCCCGACGCTTTCGCGCGTCAACCGCGCCGGCTCCGAAACGTACACCAGAAATGAAGTGATATCGACGACAAGCTGTTGGTACTCTTCGGGAGTCTTCAGCCCCGGGCTCTCCAGCGTCAAGCCCGCGATGACCGGCTTCTTCTCTCCATTCCCATTCTCGACTTCCTTCCATTCCGCCTGTTGCAGGCCTTGCTCCCGCCACAGCACATGCGGCATCGTCGTATACGGGAAACGCCAGTTGTTGACCCCCCACGGGCGGTCTTCGTCGGCGTAGAACGTCATCAGGTACTGGTAGATGTAGGTGGCGCCTTTCTGCCGGGCGATCATGCTCAGATCCGGCGGCGACGCCCCGAACCATCTCTCGGCCTCGTCCGGGGCCATGGCGATTTCCATTCTTTCGCTGACGCGCTGGCCGGTGAAGATCAGGTTGTCCTTCACCATTTCCATGTCCAGCCCCAAGTCCTCTCCGACCCGGCTGTAGCGGCTGTATTTCACCGAGTGGCAGCCCAGGCAGTAATTCATGAAGTACTTGGCGCCCCGCTGCAGGGAAGCCCGGTTGGTAAGGTCGACCACCACCTGATATCCGGGCAGTTCGGCTCCGCCCGCGGCGAATGCGGGTCCGGTCAGACCCAGGCACAGGGCCGCCAGGAGAAGGGTGCGTTTCATTCGGTTACCCGATCCGGCACCGGGAGGTCGCGGCCTAGTTTCTCGATTCCGCTGCCGAGGAACATGACGGTCACGAATGCGGCCGGCATCAGCCAGCCCAGGAATACCAGCATCTCGTGGCCGGGTTCCATCCTGACGACGTCGTAGAGACTGATCAGGCCCAAAACCACCGCGAGGCTCACCAGGCGTTCGATGTTGCGGCGCGGGCGGCTGAAGAACCACAGCGCGATGAAGAACAGGAAGTACCACTCGCCGAAGCGCAGCGCGAGTTCGCTGTACAGCGCGGTCGGCGCATTGAAGCCCAGATAGCCCAGCACCGCGAAGGTGACCACGAACAAGAGCAGGTTTAGCTTGTACAGCTGGCTGCGGTAGCGCACGGACCGCACCGGGTTGCGGTCGATCCACGGCAGGAAAAAGAGGACCAGGATGGACAACAGCATGGCCAGCGCACCGAACTGCGGATCCGGGATCGCCCGAAGGATCGAATAGAACGGCGTGAAGTACCACACCGGAACGATGTGTTCTGGAGTCAGTAGCGGATTGGCGGGCGTGAAATTGTCCGGCTCCAGGAAGTATCCGCCCATCTCGGGGGCGAAAAACACCACCAGTGCAAACAGGAACAGGAATGCGATCGATCCCCAGATGTCCTTGACGGTGTAGTACGGATGGAACGGAACGCCGTCGAGCGGCTTGCCGTCGGCATCCTTATGCTTCTTGATCTCGACTCCGTCGGGGTTGTTGGAGCCCACTTCGTGCAGCGCCATGATGTGCAACATCACCAGCGCCAGAATCGCCAGCGGGATGGCCGACACGTGAAGCGCGAAGAATCGGGTCAGGGTCGCATCGGACACCGCGAAGTCCCCGCGCAGCCAGATCGCGATGTCCGGCCCCACCCAGGGAATGGTGCTGAAGAGGTTGACGATGACCTGCGCCCCCCAGTACGACATGTTGCCCCAGGGCAGCAGGTAGCCCATGAAGGCTTCCGCCATCAGCGCCATGTACAGGAACATGCCGAGGAGCCAGATCAACTCGCGCGGCGCCTTGAAGGAGCCGTACATGATGCCCCGGAACATGTGCAGGTACACCACGATGAAGAAGAACGACGCACCCGTGGAGTGCATGTATTGAATCAGCCAGCCGAGGGGGACGTCGCGGCGGATGTATTCAAGGGAAGCGAACGCGAGTTCCGCGTCCGGCTTGTAGTGCATGGTCAGGAAAATGCCGGTGACGATCTGGATGATCAGCACCAGCAACGCCAGCGAACCGAAGAAGTACCAGAAGTTGAAATTCTTGGGCGCGTAGTAGTGCGCGAAATGCTCGTTCCATAGCCGCATCAGCGGGAAACGGGCATCGATCCAACCGATCAGGCCACCGAAATAGGCCTTCATGCGGGAGCGTCCTCCGGCATCTCGCCGATCAGGATCCGCGTGTCGCTGACGAAACGGTATGGGGGCACTCGCAGGTTGGCATTGGCCGGCACATGGTCATACACGCGGCCCGACAAGTCGAACCGGGAGCCATGGCAGGCGCAGAAAAATCCACCGGGCCAGTCGGAGCCCAGATCCTCCGGGGCCGCATCGGGACGGTAAGTCGGGTTGCAACCCAGGTGCGTGCACACACCCACCAGAACCAGGAACTCCGGATTCAGCGAGCGGTGCGAGTTCCGCGCGAATTCCGGCTGCTGGCTTTGAGCGGAATTCGGGTCGCGAAGATAACTGGGTTCGGACTCAAGCATCGCCACCATCTCGGGCGTGCGGCGAATAATCCAGATCGGCTGCTTGCGCCAGATCAGGTCGATCTTCTGACCCCAATCCATCTGCCCGATATCCACTTCGATCGGGGCACCTGCGGTGCGGGCGCGGGCGCTGGGCGACATGGACGCGACGAACGGCCACATGGCCACCACGGCACCGGTTCCGCCCACCAAGGCCGTGCTGCCGGTTAAAAACCGGCGGCGGCCCACATCAACTGTGTCATCTGACATGTGTCGGGAATCTCTAGGCGATCAAAAAAAACATAGCCGCTACCCATTCCACGGGTCGGCCATGTCTGCTTCATTTGCGGCGAAGAATTTTAACATATGAGGCCTTCCGCCCTGAAACAGGTGAAACGCGCAAACGCGCCACTCCTCCTCAAGCCGGGTTCGGTATGTCGACAAACTGGTGTCGGAGTCCGAATTTCTCCTCAAGGTGCCGGCCAACGGCCTGTACGCCGTAGCGTTCGGTCGCATGGTGGCCGCAGGCGAAGTAGTGCACTCCGCATTCCCGGGCCGTATGCACGGTCTGTTCGGAGATCTCCCCGCTGATGAAAGCGTCCAGCCCCAGACGGGCCGCCTGCTCGATGAACTGCTGGCCCGCACCGGTGCACCACCCGACCGTGGTGATCGGATCTCCCGTCTCAGGGCCGGCCCAAACCACCGGATGTTCCAGCCGCGCCTCCAGCCAATCCGAAAATTCCTCCGCCGATCGCGGCTCCTTCAAGCGGCCGGTTCTTCCGGTTTCCGGAGAATCCTGTTCCAGCAAGCCGGTGACATTCAATTCCAGGCGCTCCGCCAACTGGATGTTGTTCCCGAACTCCTCGTGCGCATCCAGAGGCAGATGGTAGGCGAACAGGTTGGTGTCCGAGGTCAGCAGCGCACGAAGCCGCCGCGCCTTCATTCCGGTCACCGCCGAGTCCTCGTTGCGCCAGAAATATCCGTGATGCACGAGCAGTGCGTCGGCATTCTGCTCGCGAGCCACCTCGATCAGCGGCTGGCTTGCGGTGACGCCCGAAATCAGGAATTCAATCCGGTCTCGCCCTTCGACCTGGAGCCCGTTGGGGCAATAGTCCGAAAACGCCGAAGGCTGGAGCAGTTCGTCCAGATAGGCGGAAAGCTCCGCGCGTTCGACCATTATTTCGAGCCGCTGCGCCAGCGCGCCGAAGCGGCGTGCGCGCCCAGACCCTCCGCCTTCGCCAAACACTCGGCCAGGCCCGCGAGGTCCGCAGCGCCGGACTGAGACAGCCGGATGGTGCTGCTGCGTTTCTGGAAGTCGTAGACGCCAAGCGGCGATGCGAAGCGGGAAGCCCGCATCGTCGGCAGCACGTGGTTGGGCCCGGCGCAGTAGTCTCCCATCACCTCCGGGCTGTTCGCCCCGAGGAAGATCGCGCCGGCATGGCGGATCTGATCCAGAATCGCGTCCGGCTCCGCCAGGGCCAACTGCAAGTGCTCAGGCGCCAGTCGGTTGACCAGTTCCACCGCCTGCCCCAGGTCGTCGGTCTGTACCAGCGCACCGTTGGCCGCCAAAGAGGCACGGATGATGTCCGCGCGCGGCATTTCCTCCAATTGTGCGGCGAGCGCGCCCGCAACCGCGTTGATGTGCTCCGGGTCCGGGCTCAGGAGGATCGCCTGCGCCTGCTCGTCATGCTCCGCCTGCGCCATCAGGTCGGTTGCCAGCCACTGCGGGTCCGCACTGCCGTCACTCACGACCACGACCTCCGAAGGTCCGGCCACCATGTCGATTCCGACCGTACCGAAAACCTGCCGCTTGGCCTCGGCCACCCAGAGGTTTCCGGGGCCGACGATCTTGTCGACCGCCGGGACGGTTTCCGTCCCCAGCGCCAGCGCGGCAATGGCCTGCGCGCCCCCGAGCGCCCAGCCGCGGTCGATGCCGGCCACATGCGCCGCCGCCAATACGACCGGATTGACCTGTCCGTCCGGAGTCGGGCTGACCATCAGGATCTCTTCCACCCCGGCGACCCGAGCCGGAATCGCATTCATCAATACCGAGGATGGATACGCCGCGGTTCCTCCGGGAACGTAAACGCCGACGCGCTCTAGGGCGTTGACCCGCTGGCCCAGCCGCGAACCCTGGTCATCTTCGAACTCGAACGATTCCAGTTTCTGCCGCTGCGCATAATCCCGAATCCGGTCGGCCGCGGCCCGCAAGGCATCACGCAGGGGTTCTTCCAGTGCCTCGAATGCGGCCTGAAAATCGGCAGGCTCCCAAAGCAGGGACGCAACCGAATCGGTTTCATGAGCGTCGAATTGCCGCGTGTATTCGAGCAAGGCGCGATCGCCGCGCGTACGGATTTCTTCGATGATGGCCGCGACCGCTTCGGCCTGTTCCGGACGCGAGCCTTGTGCCCGGCCGTCAATCAGTGCTTGAAATTCCTCTTCAAAGCCCGGCGCTCCAGCCGACAGAATGCGAGGAAATGGCGTGCTCATGCAGCCCGACTGGCACACTGCCGCCGCGCCCGAACCGCTTCGGCCAAACCTTCGAGCAACTGTTCCGTCTGTTCAAACCCGAGACACGCATCGGTGATGCTCTGGCCGTACTGCAGCGGCTCACCGGGAACCAGCTTCTGGTTGCCCCCCACCAAGTGGCTCTCCACCATGACCCCGACGACGCGTCGGTCTCCCGCACGCATCTGCTCGCCGATGCTGTCGGCGACCCGGGCCTGCTGCTCGGGGATCTTCCGGCTGTTCGCATGGCTGCAATCGATCATCACGCGGACCGGTAGTTTGGCCTGCTCCAGGCGTGCGCAGACCTCCTCGACCGCATTGGCCTCGAAGTTCGGTTGCTTGCCGCCGCGCATGATGACGTGCGTGTCCTGGTTGCCGGTCGTGTGAAAAATCGCGCTTCGCCCTTCCTTGGTCAACGACAGGAAACGATGCGGCTGAGTGGCCGAACGCAATGCGTCCACTGCCACCTGGATGTCGCCGCTGGTCCCGTTCTTGAAGCCCACCGGGCAGGACAGCCCGGAAGCAAGCTCCCGGTGACACTGGCTTTCGGTGGTGCGGGCACCGATCGCCCCCCAGCTGACGCTGTCGGCGACGTACTGCGGCGTAATCAGGTCAAGGAATTCGGTGCCGGTCGGAATCCCCTGCTCGCTCAACCAGATCAGCAGTCCCCGGGCCAGGCGCAGTCCGCGGTTGATCTGGAAACTGTCGTCCAGGTCCGGATCGTTAATCAGGCCCTTCCAGCCGACCGTGGTGCGCGGCTTCTCGAAATACACCCGCATCACGATCATGAGGTCTTCCGCCAGCCGATCCCGGACGGACTGCAGGCGTTGCGCATACTCATGCGCCGCCTCCACGTCGTGAATGGAGCACGGACCCACGATCGCCAGCAGGCGATCATCCGATTGCTGCAGAATCTCACGAATCTGCGCCCGCGCATCGAACACCGTGCGTTGCCCCGCTTCCGTCAACGGAGATTCTCCCAGAACCTCTTCCGGCGGAATGACGTGGTCCATACTCGCGATTCGCAAGTCGTCTGTTGGGTATTTCATGCTTCTATCCCTGCCGTTTCCACGGCTTCCTGCAAGCGTGCCAATATCGGCATAATCTGGTCATGCCGCATCTTCCACGCACCCTTGTTGACTACCACGCGCGCACTGATCTCGGTAAGCGTGGCATACGGTTCCAATCCATTGGCTTCCAAGGTCCGACCGGTCTCCACCAAGTCCACGATGCAATCCGACAGCCCCGCCAGCGGCGCCAACTCCATTGAGCCATACAATTTTATCGTAACGGCCTGCCGGCCCCGCGCGGCAAAGAACTCGCGAGCCAGGCGTACATACTTGGTCGCCACCCGCACCCGGGGCTGTTCCAAGCAGGCCTCGCCCCCTTTCGGCCCGGCCACTATCAACCGGCAGCGCGCGATCCCCAGATCCAGTGGTTCATACAGGCCGGGGACGGGGGTTTCCATCAACACGTCCCGCCCGGTCACGCCCAACTCCGCCGCGCCCAGCGCCACGTAGGTCGGCACGTCCGCCGCCCGCAGCACCACCAGTTCGATGCCCTCCTCGGTGCACGGCAGGATCAATTGCCGGCTCTTTGAAGGGTCTTCTTTCGGCGCAATCCCGGCGCGCGCGAACACTTCGAGCGCCTCGCGCATGATGCGTCCTTTGGAAACAGCGATCCTCATCGGAATCCTCCTCAACTCAGGCGCTGAATGTTGGCGCCGAGGCGTCGGAATTTCTCCTCCACGCACTCGTAGCCCCGATCAATGTGATAGACCCGGTCCACGACCGACTCTCCTTCCGCCGCCAGGCCGGCCAGAATCAAACTGGCCGAGGCCCGCAGGTCCGTGGCCATCACCGGCGCACCGGACAGCCGGTCCACGCCCTGGATCACGGCAGCGCTGCCGTGCACCTCGATGTTCGCCCCCATCCGGACCAGCTCCTGGATGTGCATAAAGCGATTCTCGAAAATCGTTTCGGTAATGGTGCTGGTGCCTTCCGCCACCGTGCTGACCGCCGCCATCTGCGCCTGCATGTCGGTCGGGAAGCCCGGGTAGGCCGCCGTGTAGATATCAGAAGCCCGGGGTCGGCGATCCTGCATGTCGAGTTCCACGTAATCCTCCCCCAGTTCAATGTCCGCACCACACTCGCCGAATTTGCTGAGCACGGCTTCCATGGTGTCCGGCCGCACCTGGCTGACCCGGACTTTTCCACCGGTGACGCATCCTGCGGCCAGGTAGGTCGCCGCCTCGATCCGGTCGGGCAGCACCTGGTGCGTCGCGCCGTGCAATTCACGGACGCCTTCGATCTCGATCCGGCTGGTTCCGGCACCGCGGATGCACGCGCCCATCGCCACTAGGCAGCGCGCCAGATCCTCGACCTCCGGCTCGCGAGCGGCGTTCTCGATCACGGTCGTTCCCTCAGCCAATGCCGCGGCCATCATCAGGTTCTCCGTCCCGGTCACCGTAATCTGGTCCAAGGCCAGGACGGCACCCTGAAGGCGCTTGGCCCGGGCCCGGATGTAGCCGTTGCTCACGTCGATGGATGCGCCCATTCCCGCCAACCCACGCAGGTGCAGGTCGATCGGCCGAGTCCCGATCGCGCAGCCTCCCGGCAGCGAGACTTCCGCCTGGCCGTAGCGCGCCAACAGCGGCCCCAGCACCAGAATGGATGCCCGCATGGTCCGCACGATGTCGTACGAGGCGTAGCAACGGTTGACCCCGCAGGTGTCGACGCGCAGGCTGTTGTCTTCGCCCAGCGTCACCGTGGCCCCCATGCTGCCCAAGAGCCGCATGGTCGAGGACACGTCATGCAGATGCGGGACGTTCTGGATAATCAGGGGCTCCTCGCTCATCAGCGAGGCGCCTAGCACGGGCAACACGGAGTTCTTGGCGCCGGAGATTGACACCTCGCCACACAGCGGCGTCCCGCCTTCGATCAGCAGCCTGTCCATCGGAAAAGTGGACGCGGCTCAGCCGTGCGCATGCGGCGTAAATCGCCGGGAAGTCTTCCCGGACGTTTCGCCACGCAGACGCTGAATCACGGCATCCAAGCCATTCTGTTTGATTTCGGGACGCAGGCTGTCCTTCAGGCTCTTGATTAGGAAAATCCCGTCGGCGCGGATCTCGAACACGTACCATTCGCCTTCGATTTCGCGCATCAGGTAGGTCAGATCGACCGGAGCCTTGCCGGACATCAGGAATTCCGTTTGAACCACCTGATAGGGTTTGCCCGGCTGGAGTTCGAACGGCAGATAGTGAATTTCGCCGTCCGAATATTTGAGGATGATTTTCGCGTACAGCCGAATCAGCTGCCATTTGAGCGACTCGGCGAATGCGTTGCGTTGCTCGGGCGAAGCCCCTTGGTAGACCTTCTTGCCCAGGATGATCTTCAGGATCTGGTCGTAGTCCAGCACACCCCCGAGCGTGTCATTCACGAAGCCGAACAGCGCTTCGTCATTGCGTTCGAACTCTTCCGAGCGCAAGCGGACTTGTTCCAGCAATTCATCGCTGACGCCTTGCAGGCGAACTTGCGGAGAATCCGCAGTGGCCCCGGCGCCCGCCCAAAGCAATAGGGCGGCAAGCGCAAACGCGCCCCCGGACAAACGCAACGATGCAATGTTCGTCATCATCAGTTTCACAACGGTTAATTTGCGAATTATAGCAATGAGAGCCTCTTTGCGGTGGGACACAGACATCCCCGATCTCCGAGCTAACGCGATTTTCTAGTTTTTCCATGCACGAGAGGCGGCCCGGGGTGGATTCCCGCGTAAATTCTGGCGAACGGGCAGGCCGACTC
>JGIcombinedJ30088_10000256_pt1 | contig 58287 bp, 64 predicted proteins | sample PinacodermPK_FD_30088 | JGI IMG/M metagenome (IMG submission 30088)
CCGCCACCCGTGGCGTCTAGTATTCTGCACCAATCAGAGATTGGTGGCACGGGTATACGCGCACGACTTAAAATCGTGTACCTCTGGTATGCGGGTTCGACTCCCGCCTTCGGCACAGCAAAAAACACCACACCCCCACAAAATTACTTCATTAACAGCATCGTTTTCCCACCACCACCCTTTTCTCCATCCCACACTTCGCAAGGTAACAAAGCGGGGGATCACCACCTGTCCTCACTAGAACTTAGGTATAATTTTCAATGTTATACTTTAAATATCATGTCAGTTACTCAAGTGGGTGTAAAAACAGATGGTCAGAGATTCCTCTTTGGCGATGTTTATCCTGATCTAAGTGTGAAACCAAAAAATATTGAAACAGAAGGTATAAAATATATTGGTTCAAAAAAAGAGATACTTCCTAAAATTTTGCTAATACTTGCATTATTAAGAAAGCAAACCAGCATCAAAACTATTTTAGACGGCTTTTCTGGTTCAACGAGAGTCACGCAAATGCTAGCAAAAAGTGGTTTTGATGTACTATCAAACGATACTGCCATTTACTCAAGAATCTTTGCAGAATGTTATTTAATGACAAAGAAAAATAAAGAATATTATGCCAAGAAAATTGAAAAGTTAAATGTTTTAGAAGGTAAGAGCGGCTGGTTTTCAAAACATTACGGAGGAACTGATAATGACGGGTTGTCAGTGGGGGATGATGGAAAGAAAAAGATGTGGCAATTACATAATACAAAAAAGCTTGATGCAGTACTAGAAGCCATACATGCAGAACAAGATGAGCAGGATAAAAATGTACTCCTCACCTCCCTAATTTTAGGACTTGATAAGGTTGACAGCTCTCTCGGGCATCAAGTTTCGTATCTTAAAGAGTGGGCAAAGAGGTCTTATAATGAGTTAGCGTTAAAAGTTCCCAATTATTTTATCAACAGCGGGAATCATGCGGTTTATAATAAAGACATTTTTGAATTAATTAATGAAATTGACGTTGATGTGGCGTATTATGATCCGCCCTACTGTTCAAATAATGAAAAAATGCCAGCATCGCGTGTCAGATATAATTCTTATTACCATATATGGACATCAATTTGTTTAAATGATATTCCAGAAGTTTTTGGCGCATGTAACCGAAGATTAGATACCAGTGATAAAACGGCGATATCAGTATTTGAAGAATTTAGAAAAGATACAGAAACAGATGATTATATCACCACCTTGAAAATAAAGGAATTGATACAAAAAACTAGTGCAAAGTTTATTATATTCTCATATTCAAGCAGTGGTCGTACAGATAAAAAAAGTTTTAAAAGAATATTAAATGAGTTGGGATTAAATTTTTTATTCTATGAATTTAATTACAAAAAAAATATTATGCACGCCTTAAAGTCCACCAATGAATGGGTAAATGAGCAGGGGAATAGGGAATACTTGATTGTCATAGATAAATATGGAGTGCTTGACTTGGAAAAAGTAGAAAAAGGATTAACATCCACACCTCTTTAAAAACCTTTTTAATTCTGACTCACCAAAAAGAGATAGTTCTTTTATGGCCAATAAAAATTTTTGGTTCACCTCATACTCTCCTTCAAAGAGTACATCCAAAATATCTTTCGCTTTATGTGTTTTTGTCCAGATACCTCTTTGTAATGCATTTGCTGTAGTTCCACCATATCTTGCTTCAAATATATAATTTCCTTTTGCATCCAAAAATTCATATATCGGATGCTTCCTTCTTCCGTTGGGATTAACTTTTTTAATTTTGCTCAACTTTCTTAACGCCGCATCCGTGTCAATAACGCACACCCTAAACCTGTTTTCCTTTTGATTATATAGAAAACATAAAACATGTATGGCAAGAAGTTCCTTCAAAATAGGCAGAACAGATTTTTTATCCACCCGTTTCTTTTCCGCAGAAAGTTTTGATAATTTGTTAAACAACCTATTTTCTTTATCCGTTCTTATCTGCAACGGACCATTGTCACCATAATTTTTAAGCGACAGGAAAAACTTCTTGCCAGACCTCTTCTCTTGTATCTCCAAATCCTCTTCACTTTCTTTTGCTCTGAATTTCTCTTTTCCTATATGTGTTGAATTAAATTTTGTTAAATATTTATTTATGTAATGGTCAAACAAAACTTCAGCCATGTCGCCGTGTGTCTTATTACCAAACTCCCTGAAAGAAAATATATTGTTAAAAAATGTATCACTTTTTGGATTTTCTCTGAAGTTTTTCTTTAATTCTGTAAAAAAATTCATAAAATAAACCACTTACCCTACAAGGTGCGCCGGGCAGGATTCGAACCTGCGGAGCCTTTCGGCGATGGGTTTACAGCCCATTGCAATTGACCACTCTGCCACCGACGCGATACGGTAAGTATAGCACTTTTTTGAAAAGTGAATGGGGAATGTGGTATACTGAAGTATATGTCACAAGATAACCTTATCAGGATGAAGTGCGAAGAAACAGGGGATATCGGGTATGTTACCCGCAAAAACAAGAAGCAAAATCCAGACCCAATAGAATTAATGAAATACAACCCAAAACTTCGCAAGCATACCAAGTACAAGGAGGCCAAATAACGCGCAAAATACCGCAAAAATGAGGGGTGTGTGGTGTATACTGGCAAAGATGGCAGGAACAGTATATGTAGTCGGAACACCAATTGGAAATCTGGGAGATATGACAACGCGGGGGGTGGAGACACTGCAAAAAGTAGATACTATATTTTGTGAAGACACCCGCGTAACAAAAAAATTATTAGCACGCTACAAGATTGACACATCGTGTGTGTCATACCACTCGTTTAGCGGATTTGGGAAAATCGCGCAGGCAATCAAATTGTTACAGCAAGAAAAAGATATCGCACTTGTCTCTGATGCCGGCACACCGACCATCTCAGATCCGGGGGTAAAGCTTGTTCGACACATTCGTGAGAAGCTGGGTGAAGCAACAGACATTCGCACCGTACCCGGCGCGTCAGCGGTCACCGCCGCACTGTCTATTTCCGGCGCACCAAGCTCATCATTTTTGTTCTTGGGATTTCTCCCGCGCAAAAAAGGACGCAAAACACTTTTTAAAGAAATTGCCGAAGAAAAACGAACAGTCGTATGCTACGAAGCGCCGCACCGACTACTCAAAACCCTCACCGCACTACAGGAGTCCCTAGACCCCACCCGAGAAGTCATCGTCGCCCGGGAGATGACGAAAGTATACGAACAGGTTATCACCGGAACAGCAGCAGAAGTGTTGGCGCACTACACAACACACTCAGACGAGGTACGCGGCGAGGTCGTAATCATTATTTCTGGCTTACACAGGACGCAAAGTGTGCAAAAGTTTCGCAGGTGATGGTATCGCGGGCGATACTACTACCATATGAACAAAAGGAAGAGAGGCGGAAGGAGGGAAAGAGGCACCACCACCGCTCTCCGCATGCCAAATAGCGAGCGAAGGGTTCCAGTTGAAAACCCAGACAGGAACAAAAAGCAAAAGGAGGAGAAGCAGGATACCACCCGCAAGCAAGAGGAGTTAGGAGCAGAGGTATTTTTTGAAAAGCATGGGAGCAAAATATACATAAAGCCGCAAGGTTTTTTCAGGATACGAGAAAAGTGGGATGCTGCCCGCAAGGAATATGCAAAGGGAGGCAGGGAAGTGGAGCACCTCCTAAAGCAGTTTCCCAAGTGGGTAAGGAATATTCACAACCTCCCCGAAACGCTCAAGCCACTCATACAGAATGAAGAGAGCGACCATGAGGATTTTCTATACTTCCTGCAAAAACAAGGATTTATCAATCCCGAAAATATAGAGCAGTTTCTTGAGAAAGAGAGCGAGGAGGCAAAGCAGGAAGCATGCATAGAAAAAGAGTTGCAGGAAATGGAAAGAAAAAGGGCTGAGGAAGAAGAGAAGAAAGAGCGGGCGGAGATGCTGAAAAGAAAAATTTTGGAAGAATTAACGGAAACATACTTTGTGCAACCAAAAGAAGTATATATAACCGAACACCCACCATACGCAAGCCCAAACATTGTTCGGATCGACAGGGATAAGTGGGGAAAAGAGATGCCTGAGTGGGGGAGGATACAGGACATCGCAACAACCACCAGATCTATATACACAGAAGCGGTCATTGTGGGGGATGCCGTGCATATCATGGACATCAACCAGTACGGCACAGGACTAGACGCAATAGATGCCTTCGCTGCCGACCATGAGGGAGGCAAGTTTGTCACTTTGCATTTCTACGAAAAAGGGGAGACAGTACGAGAGACCCGTACCGCCACAAGATTCAAAGAAACGCACTCCTCTTTAATCATTCACGACCCAGAAGCACACATCAGTGGTAAGGAATGAGGAATACAAAATGATTACGGTATACTAAACTTGTATGATACATCGCCTCATATTCATCACAAGCGTTTTATTACTATCATTTCCATTCGTGGGAGTGCCGGGGGAATGGAAGGTGTGGGTGGCATTCGGAATAGGAACGCTCTTTTTCATATACTCCATTTACAGCGCGACACAGCATATCTCCGAAAAGGAGGTAGAGAGTAACACAGAAACAAGCACTGAAAAAAAATAATAACATATGGCATACGATCCTGAAAGAATAGTAAATATAGGGGAATTAGAGAAGCGGGGAAAGACCGTGTGCTTCGGCATCAAGGAAAAAGATCGGTCACGCCACATCTATGTCATCGGGCAAACAGGTACCGGTAAATCAACACTGCTGGAGATGCTAGCAATGCAAGACATTCGTAACGGCACGGGACTGATTTTTATGGATCCGCACGGACAATCAGTTGAAGCACTGCTGAACTATGTAACCCATGAACATATGGACAAAATTATTTACTTCGCGCCACAGCATCAGGAGAAACCAATCGGGCTGAATATCATGGAAGACATCGGGTACGACAAGCGACACCTGGTAGTAAGCAGTTTGATGGCATCGTTTGAAAAAATTTGGGGAGCAGGCACATGGTCAGACCGAATGGCGTATATTCTGCAGAACACCCTACTTGCGCTGATTGAGTACCCGGACACAACATTGCTTGATGTGGGACGGATGTACTCCAGCAAAGATTTTCGTGAAAAGGTGGTCGCCAACCTAAAAGACCCGCAGGTACGAAAATACTGGGTTGAGGAATTCGCAAACTATACAGAGCGGTACGCACAGGAAGCAACGCCCTCCATTCAGAACAAACTCGGGCAATTCACCTCCAATCCACTGATGCGAAATATTATCGGGCAAAAAGAATCAGCATTTAATTTTCGGGAACTGATGGACGAGGGGAAGATACTGCTGGTGAACTTATCAAAAGGACAGATTGGTGAAAATAACGCGCGCATGCTCGGTGTGCTGTTTACAACAAAGATCTATCTGGCGGCACTGTCAAGAAGTGATATGACGAAAGCAGAGCTGGAGGCAGCAAATCCCTGCAACTTCTTTGTTGACGAGTTTCAATCATTCGCAAACTCATCCTTTTCCGACATTCTTTCCGAGGCGCGAAAGTATAAGTTGAACCTCATAATGGCACACCAATATCTAGGACAACTCTATTCTGACGATTCCGGGAGCGGTGACGCGATTCGGGATGCGGTATTCGGCAATGTGGGAACCTTTGTGTCTTTCCGAGTCGGTCCAGTTGATGCGGAGATTATTGCAAAACAGTTTGCGCCAGATATCATGGAGGAAGATTTGGTCGCATTGCCGAGATACCACATATATCTCACGCTGAATATTGATGGCGCAGGGTCCATGCCGTTCTCCGCAAGAACTTTTTATGAACCAGCACCAGAAAATGAGTCACTGGAGCAAGAAGTAATACAGCGGACGATGGACACCTACGGCGTGGATCGGGAGATAGTAGAAAAGTTGGTTGAAGACAACCTTGCAGAAGATGCTCGCGCGAGCGAAGCGGAAAAGAAAGGCGGGCAAAAAGGAGGGAAGCAGCAAGGGTGGGGGAAGAAGTCAGGAGGAGGAGGCAACGCAAAAGGCGGGCAGAAGCAACAGGGCGGGCAGAAAGGAGAGGAAAATCACATGCCACTAAAAGGACTACTGCAACAAGCGATACAGCAACAAGGGACAGCAAAACCAAAAAAACAGATTGAGCGAAGTACGGAAAACAAAAAAGTTACAGAAAGGCAGAAAGCCATGCCAGTCAGCATGCTCAAAACAGAGGGTGAGAGCAAAGAAGTAGGGCAGGAAAAAGGCGAAGAGCAGGATGAAAAACAAAAGAAGCCACTACTCGGAAAACTGTTCACCCGCAAAAGTGCGACACAGGAGGAAACAGGAGAAAAGACAGACAGAGATACAGCACCGCCAGCGGCAAGAGAGCAACAACCACCAGTAAAACAAGTACAAACAAAAACACCTCCTCAAAGACCAGAGCAAGAGAGGGACAAGCAAGGCGCAGAACACCGACAGCAAAGACAAAAACCAAACAGAGAACAAGACCCTAAGCCGCCAGCAAGAGACGAGCCACAGATGCGCAATCCGAAATCACAGAAACCAGTCCGCAGAGGGCAGGGCAGGCAGGAAGAACAAGCGCCAAAAGAAATCACCCAAAAACACACGCAAAACAACAACACCGAAAGACCACGAAGACCAAGAGCCAGGCGCACTGACCAAAGAGAAAAAACCACCACGCGTCACGCCAAGCAACAAGAGAGGTCGCACGAACTACAACAGAAGAGCAGAGAGGTCGCCAGAGGGGAAAAAAATAGCCCACAAGGCCAAAAAAAGCAACACGAAAGAAGAAGGAGGAGTGGAGAAAAAAATACAAAACAGCAAAACACCCCACAAAAATCAACCATACCGGCAACAAGGCAGAAAAAAAACAAATCTGCAAAGATACACGAAAAAAGCGACACACCAAACCGTCAGGAAAAGAGCAGAGAACACGCACCACAGCAACGGGCAGAAAAACAGCCACAGCCAGCCAGCCAGGCGCAACGACTACCATCTGGCGTACTGACCGGCACGGTATCACGAAGCATGGCGACACAGCAAAACGCAGAAAATAAGCAACAAGAAACACCGCAACAGCAGAACAGACCACAGCCAATCAACACGAATGGCGGGCTGGGTGACCTCGTGAAATCAGCAAAAGCAAGCGGACTACGAAAAGACCTCAAGGTCGCTCCAAAAAAAGAAAAACAAGCACCACCAGTTAGCTACGAAGAGGGCTGGGTCGCCATCGGCGACCTCAGTAAAGTTCCCGAATAACACCCACCACAAGCATCTTCAGCAATCTCTGCTGCATGGTATACTAACAAAAGAGCAAAAAGAGAAATCAAGATGTTTCATAGCATCTTCAATATCCTCGCCCAAGCAGGATAACCCTTCATTTTGCAGAAGTCACCGAGTTTTGTTTCAAAAGGTATATCCATGGCAATCCCGTATTTTTTTGCAATAACACCAACTTTCGTATCATAATTGTACACCTCCTTCACCAAGCTCTTTTTTCTTGCTCCACTCGCACCAGTTTTTTTTACTATTTGCGCTACCTTCTTTTTCATGTCAAAAGTATACCACACATCAAATCTTTCAAGAGATTTCTATACAATGCGTGTGGTACAATACCGATATTATGATTGAAAAAAAGGGTGAAAATCGGGAGACGGTCGCTAGTCGGGAAGAGCGGATGTTACGATTTTGGCGGGAACATGCCATTTTTGAAAAAAGTGAGGGAAGAGAGAAAAAAACTTTGTTACAGCGAGTGGTGCAGAGCATAGTGCCAAAAAGGAAATTTATATTCTACGACGGCCCACCATTTGCAACCGGACTGCCACATTTCGGCAATATTTTGGCAAGTATTGTGAAAGATGCAGTGCCACGGTACAAGACCATGCGGGGATATCAGGTGCGTCGCCGATGGGGGTGGGATTGCCATGGGTTACCACTTGAGGTGGAGATGGAAAAAAAAATCGGCACCAAAACAAAGCGAGATATTGAGGAGTATGGCATAGAACAATTCAACCGTGGTATCCGAGACACCATTTTCACCTATGCGGATGAGTGGAAAAAAATTATTCCACGAATTGGTCGGTGGGTGGATATGGATAACGATTATCGCACACTCAACACGGCATACATAGAGTCAGTGTGGTCGGTATTCCGTCGGCTGCATACCCGCGGGTTCGTGAGTAATGGTTTTAAATCATTGCATCTCTGCCCCCGATGCTCAACCGCCATCTCAAATGCAGAAGTTGCAGATAATTATGAGGCACTGACTGATACGGCGGTCTATGTTCTGTTCCCGCTGAAGGATGATTCGAACACACACCTCGTCGCATGGACGACAACACCATGGACGCTATTCGGCAATGTCGCCCTCGGTGTAGATGAAAAGATGGAATACACCGTCATAGAAAAAGAGGGAAAGAAATACATCCTCCACCAAAGTGCAGCAGACAACATAGACGGCGGCACTGCCACAGGAACAAAAAAAGGGTCTGAATTAATCGGGAAAGAGTACCTGCCACCATTTGACTATCTCTACGCCAAAGATGAAGAGTTGGTGAAAGCAAAGTTATGGCGAGTGCAAAAAGTATCGTACATTGAGGAGGAGGTCGGCACTGGCATTGTGCACCTCGCCCCGGCATACGGAGCGGAAGATATGGAAACCGCACGGCAAGAAGGGTTGCCAATTCGACATCACATCACAAAAGATGGCGAGTTTATGCCACAAATAGAAGGGTACGCCGGCTTGCGCCCCAAAGAAGCAGGAAACCCAAAAACAGTGGATGAAAAAATACTGCAAGATTTACAAAATAAAGAACTATTGCTCCGCAGTGAGCCAATAGAACACACCTATCCGGTGTGCTGGCGCTGTAAAACACCCCTCCTAAACTACGCTGCGAATTCGTGGTTTGTGCATGCAGAGCAATATAAAAACCGCATGGTAGCAGAAAACAAAAAGGTTAGTTGGGTACCAAAACACATCCGAGATGGCCGATTTGGCAACTGGCTGAGTGATGCGCGGGAATGGGCAGTATCCCGAGACCGCTTTTGGGGCGCACCGATACCAGCGTGGAAGGTTGAGAAAACAGGAGAACACATTATTGTCGGATCGTTAGAAGAGATGTTCCAAAAAATGCGACCAAGAAATCAGTACTTGTTTGTACGGCACGGACAATCAGTAAGCAATGAGAAAGGTGTGCTGAACTGCAAAAAAGAAGCTGGTGACGGACTGACCGAAAAAGGAAAAGAGCAGGCGGCAGAAACCGCACGAAAATTAAAAGATAAAAAACCAACAGTGATTTTTTACTCACCCCTGACTCGTACACGAGAAACAGCAGAATACATCGCAAAAGAAACCGGCGCAAAAATGATTGAGGAGCCACTACTGACTGAATTACAGGTGCCGAGTATGCACAATCGACCAGTGCGTGAGTTATGGAAAGAGATTCGTGAAGCCGGCGCATTCCGTGATCTCAGTAGAAACATAGACGGCGGTGAATCATTTGTAGAGGTGTATGAGCGGATACTACAATTTTTTGAAAAGGTGGATCAACAGTATAAAGACACAAACATTGTGGTGGTCACACACCGTGCAGTTATCAATATGGCACGCTCAATCGCGCCGACACACGACCTGTTCAAGAAGCGCTACAAGAAGAACACTATACTCAAGTCAACCAACAATGCAAGCATGCACACTATTCGTTACACACATATACAACGCGATGAAAACAAAGAAGTTGACCTGCACCGACCATATATTGACGAAGTGGTGCTGTATGACACGGACGGAAACCCAGCATATCACACCAAGGAGGTGTTTGACTGCTGGTTTGAATCAGGTGCAATGCCATACGGGTCACATCACTACCCGTTTGAGAATACATGGTCATTCAACCCAACCTTGCGACGCGGCTTCCCAGCGCATTTCATTTGTGAAGGGTTAGATCAAACTCGCGGGTGGTTTTACAGTTTGATGGCAATCGGTGTAGGGGCATTTGATCAAGCACCATACCGCAAAGTAATAGTAACCGGCTTAATTCGCGCTGCAGACGGAAAGAAGATGAGCAAAAGTTTGCAGAACTATACTGACCCGATGAAACTCATTGAACAATACGGAGCAGATGCACTACGGCACTATCTCCTCGGTTCGCCAGTAGTGCGCGGAGAAGACCTTGATTTCAAAGATGAGCAAATTGATGAAATCTACAAGAAAGTGTATGCCCGCCTGCATAACTGCCTCAATTTCTACAGGATATACGCACATTTACCACACTTAGGAGGCAGTAGAAACATATTGGATGTATACATCAAATCCCGTCTCGCCCAGACACGAGACGCAATGACCAAAGGATTTGAGTCGTACCACATTGATGAAGCGGTCGCACCAATAGGCGCGTTTGTGGAAGATATGTCAACATGGTACATCCGCCGCTCACGAGACAGAATAAAAAACAGGACAGATGACGGCGCACAGGCACGAGAAACACTGCGGTTTGTATTGACTGAGTTCGCAAAGTGTCTGGCACCAATCGCACCATTCTATGCCGAATACTTGTTCTCAGAAATGCGAAAACATCACCCGCGCAAGGTGTTCCTGCCAGAGAGCGTGCACCTGATGAAGTGGCCACAAAAGATGTGGTTTCAAAAGGAAGCGATAGAAAAAAACACAACAGTGCGTGAAATCGTTTCAATGGCGCACGAACAGCGGACAGAAGCAGGGATAAAGGTGCGACAACCACTGGCGCGAATAACATTGCGACAAGTGGTGGATGAAGAGCAACAGGCACTCATCAGAGACGAAGTGAATGTAAAAGAAGTAGTCGTTGATCTTGCCGCCAAACAACCAGTAGCACTACACACCGAGCTAACAGAGGATCTTCGCGCCGAAGGGTTTGCGCGAGAATATATCCGCAATGTACAGAAAATGCGAAAAGAGAAAGGGTTTTCACCCACAAGAACAGCAAGCACGCTAACGATAGGTATGCCCGAGGAACAGAAAAAATACCTGCAAGCACACGAGGAAAAAATCAAGCAGGAGGTGCAGGTACGCACCATTACCTACAGCGAAACAAAGCCAGAGGACGGTACCGTCTGCATCATAGAGGGGATAGAGGTAACATCAGATATCGTATAGCGCACAACCAACAAGACACTATTGGTGATACAGCGCATCTCGGAGATGCTGCTGCAACACCTTTTGTCGATGAGGATTTGCCACGGTCTCCATAAGTATATCTTCAAAATGAGTTGGCACCACAGCTTGGTCAGACACATAGCCAAGGGCAGCAAGCACCATCACCTGCGCGATGAGCAAGATGTGTTGAGCATGTTCCGGCTCTGATTCCTGGAGTAAGCGCGTCGCAGTTTCAATGGTCTGAAACACAGAGGCATCGCATGACTCAGTAATAGGAATAAGAGTTCTGAGGCGATGCAAAAGAGTAACAAACGCAGTATATTTCTCTTTGCTACGCCACAGCAGGTCAAGAGTGTCAGTGATAGTAATATCTTTTAAAATAGTGCGTTTGCCGAGCACCACAGAAAGAGAAACCCGCGCATACGGCTTCGTGTCGCCACGCATCTTTGCCCCATCTTTACGAATACTGCGAGCATAGATATTCATCAAACCATTGCTTTTAGTCAACACCGTAATGATCCTATCTGCCTCTCCAACTCCGCGGGTGTAGATAATAAACGCATCGGTAGTGAGGATAGGGTATGATCCACGCATACTGTACTATACCATCCGCACCAAAAGAGCATATGACAACGGCGCAGTAATGTGCTATAATGAAACAAAACAAAGCAGGGAAGGAGAAGGTATGGTCATTCTAAAGAAAAGATTTGACTTTATAGAGGAAGTAATTTTAGCTGCAACAACGGTGACAGTTGATCCAAACAGTAGTTACCAGCAAGTGCAGAAAATCCAATCCGGCCGCAAAACGGCAGGATATCAAGTGGTGGTCATATATAAAAACGGCACTACTTTGGAAGATGTGCCAAAAAACTCCGCTTTCGGGTGGCTTGTCAGAGAAGGGGGGTGGGAGGTGATCCCTCGAACAAGTGAACAGGGGAGAAAAATTACGAAATATCTCTCTCTACAATGGTAGGGGGAGAAAAATCTATTCGGCCACACAAAACATGTGTGGCCGAACTATTTTCATAAGTAAGCAGTCAACCAAAAAACCTTCACTGATTTCTTTACAGCGTTTTACGGTGTTGGTGCCGCTGTTTTTGCGGTAGCACAAGTCGCCCTGTGCTGAACTAACTATGAGAATGCCTTTTCGACCACACAAAACATTGGATGTATGCTATACTACATAACTAGATAGATTTACACCTTTTTGAGGGAGGAACACATGTTCCGTTTCTTTTTTGTTTTACTGATCATTTTGACACTAACATCTCCAGCTTTTTGTTCAATTTCGCTAACCAAGGATGACATATCCTTGGCTGCGGAGATATTTGCAGGGTCATATGGCGAGGAATCAAGACATTTTTCTGTGGCTGAAGTCAAACCTTATTTTGAAAAAACTGTTCTCAGCATTGAAAACAATGTCTTAGAAGGGAATGCACATCTTTTTGAAGATGTTCCACAAATATTTGATGAAGAATTTGGGAGTTCTGTGAGTAGTATGGGCTCACCCTTTGTTCCATACTCAAATCACGCCATGCATGTACTATGGTTTATTTGGGCTCACCGATCGAGTAATGTAATTGCCTCAGTTGCTATTGAAAGCCCTGATACTATGCATGGAGGGTATTCCATTTTTGATGAGGCATTTATGACCCTCATCATACTGAAAAACTTCCATATGAATTTTCTGCCGGTTGATTTTTATCGCCATAATGGTTTGAAACTCATGGTGAAACCACAGCCGTTGCACTTGCGTGCAAATGGCAACGGCAATGAACTCGGGCTTTCCATAACCCAGGAACACACACAGGGATTGGCAACGAAACTACAGCAATCTCTTCCCGCCAGCAAACGCGCTCCCCGTAAGGGCTCTCCAGATAATCACTGCCATGCTATACAGCAAAGTAATCACTCGGATTACAGCGATAAGACAATCAGCGCAATCAGCGTTTCCCACCGTATCGCAGCAGATTCTCACAGAGAAGAAAAGGGGCTTGTTAGGTCAAAAGGCATTTTGTTTTTAGCAGAAAGTATGCAAGTCCTTGCAATATTGAGTTCTTTTCTCGCCGCCACCACCTTTGCCGTGCTGATATTTTCCATGGGCTACGCCGCCTACGGGTTTTTCTCATCGGTGAAGAAGTGATACAAAAATCTCCTGCGACACCAAAGGCGTCGCAGGATTTTTTATATTTTTGGCTCTGACAAAAACCTGACTACCAGACCGCCGTGAAAGGCGGAAACCAAAGTGGTAGGAATTGATCAGGCGCAACAACGCTCGGTAATACTGGATAATCTTCCCTCCGTTTTACTCAAACTCATATCGGAAATGCTGTGTAAATCTATTTGCCGCACACACAAAACTATTATTCTTTGTTAGCGCAGGATGTACATCATTTTTTGGGTGAAAATAGATACTGAAATATTATTCTGATCAAGAAATAACTTTGCACCAGGGTTCCGGCTATGAGGATATAAAAAATATAGTTGTCTAAATAGAAACCCCGTACGCCGAATCCTTGTAAAAATAAAAAGAAAATAATAACTCCATACTGTACCTTCAAAAACCGCATCATAAATTTTGAAAACACAGACCTCCATTTTATGACACCCTCCTTTTCCTGTACACCCAAGTCCTGCATTCTTTCATCAAAACTCCTTTGGCCAGTAAATAGCGCACTGTCAACATCTGGGCTTTCAAGTATTTTCCTTACCTTGCGATAAAGTGCTTCGGAACCTGTGTGTGCACCTTTTTTTCCTGTTTCATGCTCTATTTCCATATTTACTTCAAATCCAACATATCCACTCGTATACTCATAGCAGTCAAAGAAACGCAAAATAATTCCGCGCATCTTTCAACATCTTTATCAAAAAACTTCCATGCCTTTTTGACTTTTTCCTCCGGCATTAATAGTGAAGCAGCAAAGTAGTTTGCCTGCGATTCTTGTGTATTGCTCAATCCGTTGTCCAATCTATACAGCGTCGCATCTCCGTCAACCACCAAACTCTTCTCTTTCAGAACATCCTGATGTAAAAAGTAATGTCCCAACTCATGAGCAACGGTAAAATATTGCCTATTCTCCGGCTTACTTTTCTCAATAAAAATTATAAACTTTTCTTGATCACTTTCATACAAAATTAGTCCTGATAAATCGTTATACAAACCGTCGTCGTTTGGCATATCCGCACTGCTCAAATCTCCAAATCGCAACTCCAAATCCTTATGTTCTCCGGTTATCTCTTCAAAGGGAAAGGGAATGTTTGTCTTGGGATTAAACTTTTTTGCAATTTCTTCCCCCTTTTCCGCTGCCTCTCTTAATTTTTCATTTTTAATCATATATAAACACTATATTTATAGTATATCATCTCCTTACTTCTCAGCCCTTTTCACGCCAACACTCCTCACCAACTCACCGAAGTTTTTTGGTGTGTACTTCTCAAAATTTTCCTGCTTCACATACAGGGCAGTGAATGCCACCTTATTTTGTGCCTCATGCACATCCACGCACCACCTGACTACCAGACCGCCGTGAAAGGCGGAAACCAAAGTGGTAGGAATTGATCAGGCGCAACAGCGCGCGGTAATACTGGGTGACCCCACGGGGAATCGAACCCCCTGTTTTTGGCTCTGACAAAAACCTGACTACCAGACCGCCGTGAAAGGCGGAAACCAAAGTGGTAGGAATTGATCAGGCGCAACAGCGCGCGGTAATACTGGGTGACCCCACGGGGAATCGAACCCCGGTTTCCGCCGTGAAAGGGCGGCGTCCTAGCCGCTAGACGATGGGGCCAGTAAACAAAGTATAGTATATACCACATCCCGACCATGCCCCACACTGCATTAGATTATCGGCTGAGATGCAACAAGTGCAGTATACATCTGAGCAGAAGTGAAGAATGTGTGGTACGCTATGTGCAGAAGATAAGGAAGGGAGGGGAGAGAATGAAAGACGACCACAATGAACAACGCGACACTTCCTGCGGCACGGTAAGAGAGGGCTATATTTCCCAAATCATTTCATTCGTCTACTTAATCCGTGAAGCAAAGATTTATAGTAGCGCTATGGGAATAGATGACTGCATGGTTTTGTTTGAAAAAAACAATGCAAAAAAAATCATCATTGATTTTCATGAGCAATACTTACACCACATCCGCACAAAATCAAATGATTTTTATGGTGCGGATTCCCGCAAGCTCTTTAAGGAACTCTTAGAGGTTTTAGGAATGAGGGAGTGAGTTCAATAGGGGCATGACCAGAAAGCCGTGCTCCTATTTTTATAAAACAAACACACAGCATCAAGAGTGCTTAGCGATACAGGTGCGAATGGTAGGACTCGAACCTACGACCTCTCCATTATCAGTGGAGTGCTCTAACCACCTGAGCTACATTCGCATGGTATATAGTATATAACAAAAGCACACTTTTTGTGTTTGTCCATAGCAGATTACCCTGAATTGCAATAAGTTCAGTATACACCCGCAATACCAATGCGTAGGTAATGACATTGCCTCAATGGTTAGGCGGGGAAATTGGATAAACACCCAAAACAGATGGAGTGAGAATCTAATCGCTCGCAAGGTACTGTGGTACACTATAGATAGAAGCGTGCAACTAGCGAAAGGTACAATGGTAACGCCATGAGCTGTATTGATTGAAAACAAAAGGAGGAACAAAAATGAAAACTATCTTGACGGTACTTTTCACATCCATATTCGTGTCCGCCGCACTAGCACACACAGACCCCATCACATCCATTGGCTTGAGGGTGCTTGAAGACCACGGAGTACAGAAGAGAGTGGTTGACGGAGAGACGACAGAGTTGGATTGGCATACCCTCTCATACACTGCCGTAGGGACAAGTGAGGAGACCGAGTTCTCTACGCCGCGACAAACAAGCGGACATTGGCATCCTGAGAAAACGAACAAGAGAGTATATCAACACACTGATACCCATGCGCATAGTGAGGTAAACCATGCGCATGACAACTATGTGAGTCACACGCATCCAGGCGTTGACGGATACCCACATTTTCATTCGGAAAGTTGGAAGGAGCATTATCACCACGATCATGCTGGTGTTGAAATTAAAATAGAAGTTGCCGATCCTGTCGTGGGCAAGGTGGAAAATGACCCTGCGGTAAAGATTGGACTCGGCACAATAGCACCGCCGGGGCAGGTCCCCAGCCCTGACACACGACCAAGCGCTGAAACGCCACCTACACCGACAACAGAGACAGCGCCACAGCCGACGGGAACAGCAGCCGAGGACACTTCAACGACAATCGTTCAGTCAGCAGTGGACACACAACCGACAGGAAGGGTGCAACCCACAGCGGAAACGCCGACAGCAGGTGCGACACCACAGCAGGGACCACATCCTACGGAGCAAAGCGAGCCACCAACTCCTGAACCTCAAAGTCCTCTAATAGTGACAGAGTACATGGTTCGGGATTGGTCGATGTTCGGCGGGGGCGGCCAACCACAGTGGGTGGAGGTATATAATCCAAATGACACCCCGGTAAACCTTGACGGGTATGTATTTCAATATGCAGCTCGCAAGTTTATCAATCACCCGGTTAAGATCATGAGCGTTGCAATCGGTGAAGGGGAAATAGAGGGTTACGGCACTGCGATTTTTGCTACCAGCAAGATCAGATTCACAAAATACAGACAAGCGGGCATCAGTGAATCTCAGGTATATGCACTGCAGATGCCCAATGTCTTGAAAAGAGGGTGGTGTATCAAAGATGCACAAGGAGAGATCGTTCACGCGATAGGAGAAGCGTTCGACTCTTTGTATAGACCTGTCGCGCCACTACATCAAGAGGGTGGCAAGCGAGTATCCCATCATGTGGTACAAAGCGAACCGCCTGCAGATGACTACTATTACGGTAGTCGGGTTGACATCGGACACCCTGGATTTCACGAACCCATGGTCCCGAAAGCACCCACCGCACCCAAAGTCAAAAAGATTTTGACATGGGGGTCGCTTAAAAAGAGGTGAAGCATTCCCCCATCTTTGCACGCATCGGCGACAGTCGGTGAGTCGCAATCGTTTCTTTTCAATTAACACAAGGGCGCAACGCATGTTGCGCCCACTTTTATTTCCTCTGCTGTACAACAAATCTTTACTATGTACCCCTCTTTTTCACCACCGTACTGATACCATTAGCATCTATAACTTCATAGCCGAGTTCGTTAATACGAGTACGAAGTGCATCAGCGGTTGAATAATCCTTGTCGGCGCGAGCGGTATTGCGCTGAACGAGGAGATCTTGAACCTCCGGCGGGATTATCACCTGCTTACCCCTCTGCTTCGGGCGACAGAGAATGCCGAGTACACGATCCGCATAGCGGAGCGTGTTTCTTTTGCTAATAGGGGTAAGGGAAGTGTCACGGAGGATAGCATGTACCGTTGCCAGCACCTTTGCAGTGTTAAGGTCATCCGCAATAGCGGCATCAACTGCCGCACAATGCGCCGCATTGCGTTCAACATTGAGATACGAAAGGAGGGAGTGGGGAAGGGCAGCGTACTCCTTGTGCAGACGAAACAGCGCCGTTTGGGCAGAATCAAGCGCTGCAAAAGAAAATGAGAGAGGAGTACGATACGATGCTTGCAGGAAGAGGTAGCGAAGAGCAAGTGGGTGGTACTCACGCTGCTCAAGGTCGTCAATAGTGTAAGTATTGCCAAGTGATTTTGACAACTTCTCGCTACCCATAGTGAGAAAGGCGACATGCATCCAAAGGTTTGCAAACACAGTATCAGACGCACCTTCACTCTGAGCGATTTCATTATTGTGATGCACGGCAATGTGATCCATACCACCGGTGTGGATGTCAATAGTCGTGCCGAGCAGTTTCATCGCCATCGCAGAACACTCTATATGCCAGCCAGGAAAGCCACGACCCCAAGGCGAATCCCATTCCTGCTGGCGAGTCACCCCGTCTGGCGTCCGCTTCCAAAGAGCAAAATCATGCGGGTGTTTTTTGCCGGCAACGCGCTGTATGCGCGCATGCTCATCACTTTCTTCAGTGTTCGGCAATCCGAGCGCACCGTAGGGTTTGTACGCCTGCGTGTCAAAGTAGATACCATCCGCAATGTCATAGGTATATCCTTTTTGTTCCAACTGCTGTGTCAGCGCTATTTGCTCCTGGATATAGTGCGTGGCACGAGGAAAGCGATAACGGTTTGTTTTGATATTCAATTTTTTTAAGTCAGCGAGAAAGAGGTCGCCAAAGCGGGCAGTGATTGCTTCTGCCGCCTGGTTTTCCTGCGCCGCCTGCTTCTCCACCTTATCTTCACCAGCGTCAGCATCATCAGTGAGATGCCCGACATCAGTAAAGTTGATAACATGGTTTGGGGAGTAACCAAAATGGCGCAACGCACGATGTAAAGTATCAGCAAACACATACGCGCGCATGTTGCCAATGTGTGCCGCTTGGTAGAGGGTTGGTCCGCAAGAATAAATACACACTTGTCGCCCGACGAGCGGAGTGAGCGGACGCAATGTTTTGGTTTGAGTGTCGTAGAGTTCAATAAGACGCATACAAAATGTGGACTGAGTAGTATACTTAGTATGCCATAATGCTATACTTAATATATATGAGCGAAACAAAGAAACGCACAACGAAAAAAACGGCCGCAAAAAAAGTCGTGCGCAAAAGGGCAAAGAAGAAAACAGCGACAACAACACGAAGAACGCGGGCAAAAAAAAGTGCCGTTAAAAAAACAAAAAAGACAGCAAGAAGTGTGGGAGTAGAAGTACCAATACAGCGCGACAAGGAGAAAGGCGGCATCCCAAGCAACGGCGATGAAATGTCTATTACCAGAAAGATGTTGACCGAAACAGGATCAAAAAGGCGGATCAGTTTGCAACAGTGTATGAGCGGCCTATATCGAGTTGCCCGCGCATGCCAGCCGAGGAGTACCGCCGGTGCCATCGGCATTTTCCTCTTGGGAGTACTGATTGGTATTTTTGCACTAATCGGCACAGTATATGTCAGCAAAAACGGTACGCTGCTTCGGCTACTGGTCGGTGCTGAAGTACTAGACATTAACGGAGTTGCGATACGAGTGGAAGAGGAGATTGATTCTTCATTTAGAAACCTGCTCGCCAGCGATGTACCAAGCGACTTTAAAGATGTTAACCTGCATGACTTTTGGCAAGTGTGGCGACTCATCGAAGAATCATATGTGCCACCACCCGAAAAAGTGACGAATGGGATTGCCACAGAAGGCGACGATATACTCAGCCGAGACGCGCTGATTACCGGCGCTATAAAGGGGCTAACGCTCGCAACCAAAGATCGGTATACAAACTTCTTCCTCCCAAAAGACGCTGATGACTTTGAGGATGAAGTACTCAATGGCGAAATTGACGGCATCGGTGCCTACCTCACCATCAATGATAACGATGTGCTTGAAGTGGCAAGACCAATTGACGATGGCCCCGCCGACAAGGCAGGACTACGCGCCGGCGATCTCATTATGACAATTGACGGTGTAGACAGTTCAGAATACAACTTATCCGAGGCGGCAGACAACATTCGCGGACCACGAGGCACAACAGTAATACTAGAGATTTACCGACCAATTCTTGAAGAAGATTTAGAAATCGCCATCGTCAGGGATCGGGTAGAAATCCCGACCGTGGAGACCGAGGTGCGGGACGGTGTGTTTATAATAAAGCTCTCAACCTTTACCAAGATCACCCCGAAAGCATTTGCGGCAGCACTGCAGGAGTTTGTGGAAACAGCAAACGCTGGCGGCCCAAACCGCATCCTTCTGGATATGCGTGGCAACATGGGGGGCATTTTGTCAGTGTCGGTGTATGTCGCCGGACTATTCCTGCCACCAGAATCTCCCGTTCTCTATGAGTACGCAGGTACAGAAAAATTGAAGGTATACAAAACAGAAGAGCCGGCATTCCAAAACGGCGTTCTGCCAAAAATAACCATACTCGTTGACGGCGCAACCGCATCAGCAGCAGAGATATTAGCAGAAGCGTTACGACACTACGATGTCGCAGACATTGTCGGCACAAAAACCCTCGGAAAAGGATCAGTCCAGGCGATAAGACCGGTCGGTAGCGATAACGCACTCCTCAAGATAACCGTCGCGCACTGGCTCACACCGGCAAAAGAATCAATCGGCGGGGAAGGGGTTACCCCTGATGTAGATTATCAAGAAGAGTTAGAGAACCTATACAAAGAAGACCCTGAAACAGACACCGACGAAGTCGCCCTCAAAAAGGCGATAGCACACCTCATGCAGAAGTAAAATGCTACAAAACCGCCAAAACCCCTTATGCATAGGGTAAAATAGGAGGTATTTAGGTATATACACTATCATCACTGAACATTTTCCCGCAAAAAGTGCAATATGTCCTTGCACATTACCTTGTAACTTGCTTTTTTTGCTATTTTATGGTATTATATCATTAAGTATAATTTGTAATGGAATGGGGTTTGTGCATATCCCCCGCTTTGAACATTACAAATCATCAAAAAACTTTGCCCTCAAAGAGGGCACTACCATGGCAAGCGAGTGCAAAGACCGCTCACACCCATGGTGACTTCCGCCCTCCATCAGGAGGAAGTGGTCGCCAAGAGCGGCGACCTAGTCGCCATCGGAAGGCCAGCACAGAACGAAGTGCAGGTCTTCCGCCGCCGCAAGTCGGAAGAAGGAGGGCTAACCCTCCTTGAAACGATAAACCCCACCGACCAAAATACTCGGGGCTTCGGCTCCGAGGTCTCGTTGGTTTATGCCAGCGAGGGCTGGTGGGTAACGATCTACTCTCTGACGGGAGAGGCCCTCTCTAAGAGGGTCGAGGAGTAGACAAAAAAGCCGTGTGCTGTACAGCACACGGCTTATTTTCATACACAACATCGCACGAACAACCAGTTATACACATAGTACACATATTTCCACGACGGAACCAGTAGTGTAGCGATATATGAGTAATGACGCGTGGTACTATGCTGATGATGCAGTATGATTTCAGTAGCTTTTCTGAACGAGAGGAAGAGGCGCTCAAGTGGCTGAGTGCCGAGTATGTCCAGATACAGTCGGGAAGGATAACGACAGCACTACTAGATCGAGTTACCGTTTCCGCATACGGCGCGAAAACTGCGCTGAACCACTGCGCCACCATCGCAGTGGAGGACGCAAAGACACTAACGGTCACACCGTATGACCCGACACTACTACCTGACATAGAAGCGGCACTGCGGGAGCAAGCGCCATCGGTGAGCGTGGCAGTCGGCGAGACAACAGTACGGGTAATAACCCCTGACTTGACCGGCGAACGACGAGCAATGTTAGAGAAAACCGCACGAGAGCGAATGGAGGAAGCGAAACAGTCCATTCGTGGCGGACGGGAAAAAATATTATCAGACATGAAACAAAAAAAGGCAGACGGAGCACTGTCGGAAGATGAAGAATTTACAATAAAAAAAGAGTTGCAAGAGAAAATTGACACAGCAAACAAAAAAGTGGAAGAGATGTGTGAAAAAAAAGTGCAGGACATACAGGTATAGCGTATGGCAAACACTGCAAAAGAAAAAAGAGAGATTGGGAGCAAAGGACTGGATTTACTACAGAAACAAAAACTCTACCAACGCGTGGTATTAGGGAGAAAGCCACCAGAGACAGCGCAAGCAAGACAGCCGAAAGCACCACCAAAAAAGAAAACAACACCCGTACTCAGAGCGTTTGGGAACCATATAGGCATTGACCTCGGCACTGCAACAACAGTGGTGTATGTGGAGGGCAAGGGGGTAGTGATGCGAGAGCCAACACTCGTCGCGGTGAACAGACGGACAGACCAAGTAGTTGCTATGGGGAAACGAGCGCGACAAATGATCGGGCGGACACCAGAGCATATAGAGGTAATACAGCCGATACAGTTGGGTGTCATCAATGACTATGAAATAACCGAACAGTTGTTTGAGCACATCTTTAGAAAGGTGCAGGATGCGTCACCAAAGATCTTCAGCCCTTCAGTAATCATCGGTGTCCCATGCTGCACCTCACAGGCGGAAATAAATGCAGTGCGAGATGCGGTTATTGATGCAGGTGCACGACGAGTGGGAATTGTGTATGAACCATTCGCGGCAGCAGTCGGCATAGATTTGCCATTAGTGGGAGAGACGGCAGTTATGGTAATTGACATCGGTGGTGGCACCAGTGACACAATGATTCTTGCCGGAGGAGAAATAGTCGCCTCAGACAGCATACGGCTTGCGGGTGATGCGTTTGACAAGGCAATCGTTGAAGGATTAAGAGAGAAGAAGCAAATTATCATCGGAGAACGAACTGCAGAAGACCTAAAGGTCGCAACGATGCAATCAGCAAATGAGCAAAAAGTATTCAGCGTGCAAGGAAGAAGTAGTAGCACCGGATTACCACTTGAAGCAGATGTCTCTTTTGATGAAATTGTTCGGTTTCTTGACCCATGTCTGGGAAAGATCGTTGAGTATGTCGGAACATTTGTCGGGCGGTCATCACCAGAAGTGCAGGCGGACTTGAAAAATAATAACATCTATTTTGTCGGCGGCGGACCAGCAATACACGCCTTTCCAAGAAAGATTGAAGAAGCACTTAATTTGCGTATCGTCGTACCAGAAAACGCAACCGGTCTCGTTGCACGCGGCACCGCACTGATCGCACAAAGCCCTGAACAGTATGAAAAATACTTTCTCTCATAAATTTTGAACCGATATGCAAAAACAAAAGCAGACAACAAGCAAGGTCAGCTATATACTGACAGCACTCATTCTGGCAACCTACATACTCTTCCCAGCGTGGTACCGGGCAATTTCACAGAAACTATTCAGCACAATATATACCCAGCACGCGCAAGTGTCGCAGGGCAGGGTACCCGCCGCCAGTGATAGAGCAGTAACAAATCCCGACCTGCTGCCAATCTCTGTCATAGTCCGCCCACCACAAACACCATACGACTATGTAATCACCACCACGCCAGAGCAGTATCAGCAAACAGCACACGAGGAGGGAGTGCGGTATGTGTACGACACAGCAACAAGACCAGTCGGTTTCGTGGAAAAGGCATACCCATCGTTACTCATCGTCTCATTATTCAGCGCCCCGGGGGGCAACGAGAAGTTTTCAGTAAACGGCTATGTTACTCGTGGCAGAGGAGAAGGCGGCGGCAGTTTCTCTCTGCAAGTCCCCATAGATATGGCAGTCACGGTCGGCGCACCGATTGTACACCAAGCGACCGGAAAGGTAGTCAGCACCGCCGTCAGCATCAAGCGTATTCCGGAAAAGAATGTGCAACAAGTTATCGGCGTGCTGGGGAGCAGTCCCTTACAAATGGCGACACTGTACATACCACGCAAGCAGAATACCGCACCATCACGCAAGACACTTGACTCAGCAATTGAAGCGGCACACAGTAGGGCAGAAGATGCACAGCAGGAGCAGGAAAAGCAAGAAGAGCAGGGAACAAACAAAACACCAGAGCAACACGCCACCCCACCACAAGCCACCCCAGAAGAGCAGGGATCAGAATAACTACCATGCAAGCCATACACACGAAAATTATCGGATGCATACTATTCGCCATAGGGGTCATAATGGCACCACTCATACCGTTTTGGGGCTTATTAGGTATACCACTACTCTTACTGTGGCGCGGCTTACCAGTACACGCAGTGCTATTCTCAGTACTCGTTGACTCATTCTTGGCACCCGGAGGGATGTTGCCAATAGGGACATCACTCACCCTATACACCACACTTTCCCTGCCGCTGTGTCTCTACATACGATATACTACTACCTTATGAATAATCCATTCCACAGCAACAAAAAACTATTCAAGAGAAGAAAGAAAACACAGCACGCCCACCTGCACAAAACATATGTTGATAAAGCAATCTCTCATGAGGAGTTCTCAGTACGAGACGGCGAGGGACACCTGCGCAGATCCATAGCAACCCACCAACTCTACTGGCTCGGTGCCGTATTTATGCTATTCGTATTAGTAATGCTATTCCGAACTGCCCACCTGCAGATCGCAGAAGGGGATCACTATACCCGCATCAGTGAAAATAATTCATTCGACCGCATGGCAGTGCTACCAATCCGAGGGAATATATATGACAGACATGGCGCACCGATTGCATGGAATGTGGGAGAAGCCGGTAACACCGTGCCAGAGCGACGGTACCCAGGGGAAGGGTTCAGTTCACTCCTTGGATTCATACGATACCCAAAGCAGGACACGGGAGGAGAGTATTACCGCCGAGAAACAGAAGGAGCCGGAGGGCTGGAACAAAAGTATAATTTTTTACTTGCCGGAGGAAGCGGGTCAATTGTACTGGAAAAAGACGCAGGCGGCAGTGTCATCTCTGAGCTCTACATAGAAGAGCCAACAGACGGAGACACAGTAGAAGTGTCCCTCGACGCAGATATACAAAAGATGCTCTACACGGCAATCAAGCAAACAGCGGAAGAGCGAGAGTTTCAGAGCGGCTCCGGTAGCATGCTGGATGTGCAGACCGGCGAGATCATCGCACTCGTGTCATACCCCGACTTTGACAATAATATACTCGTGAACCGAAAGGAGAAAATACCAAAAAACTATCTCCAAGAGCAAGATGAAGGAGTGTTTGTACACCGAGCAGTTTCCGGACTATACAGCCCCGGCTCAACCGTGAAACCATTTTTCGCTGTTGCCGCACTGCAAGAAGAAATTGTCGCACCAACCGACATCATAACCAGCAAAGGGTCTATCACCGTGCAGAACCCATACGACCCAGACATTGTATACACCTATAAAGATTGGAAACCACATGGCGACCTCACAATGTATGATGCAATAGCACAATCATCCAATGTGTATTTCTACTATGTCGGCGGCGGCTACGGACACATAGATAAAGGACTCGGCATTGACCGTTTGAATTTCTATGCCGAGATGTTCGGATTCGGCCGACCAACAGCCATAGGCGTATTTCATGAACCAGAAGGATTAGTACCAAACCCAAAATGGAAAAAAGAGCGATACGGTGAAGGGTGGACTATCGGCGACACCTATAACACAGTCATCGGACAGTATGCATTTCAAGTAACACCACTCCAGCTCGCCCGCGCAACAGCAGCAATCGCAAACGGCGGCATGCTTCTTGAACCACACTTAGAAAATAACAAACAGTCAAAAAAAGTCCGACTGGCAATAGCAGAAGAAAGTTTAGCAATGGTACGAGTAGGAATGAGAAAAACAATTGTAGAAGGAACAGCAAGAACACTGCACACAGACGCATATAACCTTGCGGCAAAAACAGGAACAGCACAGGTAGGCACAGACGGTCTCCTCAACTCCCTCCTAATCGGATTTTTTCCGTATGAAAAACCAGCATACGCCTTCGTCATTGTCATGGAGCGCAGCGAACAAGAAAGCGGCGCCATAGTCGCAGCAAGAAAATTCTTCAACGCAGTGATGACCAAGCACCCACACTACATGACCGGCAAATAGTCACCGCACCCAAAGAAAGCATATGCCCCACAAAATCAACAAGAGATATCAACAACAGTAGGGCGAATAACAGACCTATAATCATCAGATTGCATAGCAATACTGGCAGTGCGCTCACCACAGTTAAAGACAATGCGCTCATTAGCAAATAGCTTTTGATCAGCATACACCGTAAGATTAAAAAGCGTGCCAAACGGCGGCACCGCACCCGGCAGTATCCCATCAGTAATGTCAGCCAACTCCTCCCGAGTGGCAAAACGGATATTTTTTGTTTGCAACACCGCACGCAACTTACTATTTTTAAACTTCGTATCACCAGGAACAACCACCTGCACAAAACCAACATCAGTTGAAAGAATAAGCGCCTTCGCCCCTTCCGAAAGAGAGTAGTCCTTGCGTATCACCGCCATCTCCTCGCTGGTAGTACCTGCCGCATGCTCCATAAAAGAATACGGAACCCCCTGCTCATCAAGAAGTGAGCGAATAGATGAAACAATAGGATGCATACAAAAACAGTGTACAGGGTTGCGGGGGGTTCAGGTGCGCCATATAATTCTGTTTTACTTGAAACGCTGAACCGTGGTTAACAGGTGTTGAGTAAGATAAAACACTACTCATTTTCACGCTCACGCTTGAAATACTCACTCGAAATCCGTTGTTTGAGTTCAAATAGAAGGTGGGAAAAAATCGAATCTGAATTATCTCCGTGAGGATCTGAAGGTCCTTCAGACAAAGTTCCTGCTTCAGCTTTTTCATAGGAGGAGTCATGCAGTTCGTTAGCAAGTTGTACATCATCCCAGGAAACATCGGAGAAATCAACATCTTCAAAATGGTCTGACAGAATCTGTGCCCGCTCATTATCGTTCCTATTCTTTGCGTAATAATACTCTCTCGTTCTTTCTTCTAGCTCCTGATATCCTTCGGGATATTTCCCCATCCGTGAAGAATCCTCTTGCATGTTGTAATAAAGAGTCAAATCTTCTCTTGAAGGTCTATCGTCTTCCCACAAGCCCTCATTCTTGTACGCACTGATAATCTCATCTAGCTTAAACTTTTCTCCCATTCTTTTTAAGCCGCTCTCAGTTCTTTCAAGCTCTTTTTCTTTTTCTTTAATTATTTGGGATAATTCTTTTCTCCTCTCTGCCATTAATTGATCAATTTCATTCCCCCCCCCTCTTTTTTCAATTTTTTTATTCTCATTAAATTTCATACTATATATAATTTCAACTTAATAATTATATAAATAGTATGCCATACCAAACGAGAAGTTACAGGAAGTTACAGTTTGGATTACCATGAAGTGCAATAATCACTAAAATTAGAATTTATTAACCACAACTTAGTACTTCAAGCGAGTCAACATCTTGTGTATTGTGAGAAATGCAGATACATCACTACTTTGTGTCAATAGTCGCCATAGTACGATTCTTCGCCTTACCAGTAAAGTTTGTTTTCCGACGCGTGATAAACCGAACGACACCATCCTGCAGAGCAAACAGCGTGTGATCTTTACCAACACCGATACCTTTACCAGCAAGAATACGCAACCCCCGCTGCCGAACCAACACCTCACCAGTACGCACCTGCTGACCATCACCCCGCTTAATGCCGAGAAACTTGGGCTTTGAATCGCGTAAACTTTTTGCGGAACCTCCCGCTTTCCTATGTGCCATAATGCTATCAGTATACAGCATATGAAAGATTTTTACAACGAATGGTATGTGATAATAGTAGTCGTATTAGTAGGAATAGGCATGTTCATGCTCGGCGGACTATTCGTACACTCACTATACAAACCAGCAAAAGCCACAGCAGACATACACCTCAAACCACTGGCAGTTGAACAACAAAACACCAACATGCGACGAGTGTACGCCTCAAAACAAGGCAAACGCTACTACCCCTGGTGGTGCGACGCAGGCAACACCATCGCCAAAGAAAACAAAGTGTGGTACAACACCCCAGAAAAAGCAAAAAAAGAAGGATACACCATCGCAAAAGGATGCCAGTAGCAAAATGAGATATACTAATACTGTAATCTATGAAAGACATAACATTTCAGCACAAGGAGAACCGACTGCGCCCCGAAGTAGCCACACGCATTGAAAAGGATAAAAAAGATTGGGAAGAAGGGCGAAGAGAAAATTTCTCAAAACCACTTACAGATACCGCAAAAATAGACACATGGCTTAATACACGAGCATCATAAGGGGGTGTTGCTTGCTAATGTTGTTGTGGCAGAATATCAACAATGGCGTTACGAAAAAACAATGGAGGCGGCATTGCGTTAATATCTGGTGACAAAGCCCATAAAGTTCTCCGGTATATTGCCAAATATGACAATCAGAGTAAGAAGACATCATCTCTCATGATTTATCCTGTGAGGGGGAAAGAAGACACCAATCCGTACATCCTCAGGAAAATTTGTTCGGGTAAGGTGGAGCGTGAGGAAGAATCAAGCGCAAGGGGTCTGAAAATAAACTTTCACACAAGCGGTGAATATCATATATCTGGCGGTGGTTTTAATAAGGGCAAGGGTGGGGGTAATCCATATAAAGCGCAAATAGCGTATAAACCCAATGCTCCCGGCTACTACCTGTCCCTTGCAGCAATAACCGATCACACCCGATGTCCAATTATTACAAATTTGAGGCAGGAGAGGAATAAGAAGATAGATATTCTATTTGAAATGCCGCCAGGCGGGGACGGGTGTGTGTTCATTGTGTTTATACGATTGAACAAAGGCGATGGGTACACAATACAAGGAAACACTGACAGGGGTCCAGGAGGTAGTGTGACATTAGATCCTGAATTAAAGGAAAGAATATGGTGGTATGTTAATGGTTTTTGTGTGCGACTTGCCGGTGGAAGCGCCTTTACTCTTAACAAAGACGGAATAGTTCCACAAGTTCTCGCAGAGGACATCTCTTCGAACGGCTGCATCTACTTAGTTTTGTGTATACCAGCGATACGCAGGGATAGGAACTTAGTGAACAGCAGAACATTAAAAAATGCGGTGATAGCACAAGTAAGTGAAATGGGCAGAGAAGTCACCACCCCATCACTTGTGTTGTTGTGGTAGGGACTTCTTATTTTTGTGATTATGCAGGAACTATCGCAACACCTTGGGCACCCTTTTCAAGCCATTCACATCTCATAGATCTCCAAATAATGTAGCAACAAGTAAATAAAATGGTACTACTATGATTAGGTTCCCATAGGTACAATGGATAACATGGTTACACTGAGCAACCTTTCTAACACATCTGCCCATATAGATTTTAGCGGTGCCTTAGCGGCATTCGGCTTAATTTTTACTGTATACCAACTTCGTAAACCCAGTTGGGAAATTGTTTTGCACATAAGAAGTTGGTGGCAGAGACACCTTGTTTGGATATTTGGTGGCATCGCCCTTTTGTTAGTGTTGATTAAAGCGGTGGCACCCCTATCTTCCAGTTTGGTTTTGTTTCTTGAGGTTGGGGCATATATCTCCTTCATTCTTTCCCCCTTATCGTTACTATATTTTTCCACAAAAACAAAGAAACTTTTTAAGGGAAGGGAGAGGAGGTTCTACGCAGAGATGAGTTCGGCAATTGCCACAACAAATGATGACTACGCTCGCCCTGTCGTAAAAATACTGTTAGATAATCTGGATGACATCTGCCTATCCGCGAAAAAGTATTTTAATCACACGACAGGAGGTGAAAGCAAAGTGACAGAAGAAGAGAGAACAACCTCTTTAGCACGATCAGTGCTTAATGTGTTTCTAAGTGATGAATCAGTGGCGAAAATTCTTACAACAAAAAATCTTGCCGCCCTTCGCCACCTTTTTGTTACTATACAGAAACACAATTTGGGCGATGAAATCGAAACAGGCCTCTCTAAGATATTTCACAATCTTTACAATGACAATGAATCATTCTTTTACAAACACCTTGACTATGTAGGTCTTTCAATCTCTTCCAGCATCTATAAAACCATCTTTGGTTCTAATGATTTTCTGAATAATTTTAACCCATACCCTCCTTTTTATTTTAGGGATAAACCTCCGAGTCCATTGAGTGTGAGAGTAATAGTACATGCTTTGTCTTGCGGAATAAGGACACACTTAACGAAAGGGAACGCACCTTTAAAATCCCTTAATCGTACAGCACCAAGAAATATCAACCTTGGCCTTGAACATCTTTCTGAAATTTTTAATAGCACATGTTTAAAAATGAATATCAAGGAATCTCGCAATTCTGATGTTGGGTATTCAATGAAAGATTGGCGGGACATATTAAACACCATCGCTCTCTTTCTCGTCCACAATTACTCATTTTTAGCACGCAGGGAAAATGTGAATAAAAATGTGAAACGCATGGAGGGAGAAACTTCAGAAGCAGACTTTTACTCAAACATGACAATAAATGCCGGTATTGCGGCATCCTTGTGTGAAGCGATTAAATCACTTTCATGTGTCGAGAATTATAACTCCATACACTCCATCAATGTTAATTTGTTTCGCGGGTTAAGGGGGCACTATGAAAAATACAAAAAAGGATATGAGAAACCATTCGAGAATGCGTTGTGGAGAGAGATCAAAGATAATGTTGCACTTCGTGGCTATCCGGCAACATTAAGGACATATCTTGGCTTTATAGGGGTTCACCTTGTCAGCAAAGGAAGAGAGGGAGAGTGGATGAGTAACCAAATTGAGAGAGTCCGAAGATTGTTGTATATTGATTTAAAGCCTCTCATAGATAGGTGTGAAAAAATGATTGATAAAACCGACATCAAAGAAGCACTCTTACCGACTCATTGTATGGACTACAGAAAGGGGAAATTTATTTATATATACCGCGGTGGATCGGAAAAAGAGATTGACCCGCCGAAAGATGGCGCCAAGTCCGCCTTCTTGGAAGGCATTGATGATCTAGCGCATTAATCTAAGGAACGATATTGTGAAAACGCATAAATACATGACTTGACACACGAGCATGTCTATCTCCCAATAGTCAAACCTCGTATTACTACGGCAAGCCCCTGCCTTTTCTTTTGCGATGCACTCGTTTCCTACTTGCACTGCTACACACCGTCGACCTTGTCTTTCATATTGACTTTATAATGTTGGTGTAGATGGATGGGGCAACCCACTGCCTGCATTAACAAGATAAAAATCAATTATGAAAGACATAACATTTCAGCACAAAGGGAGCGGCATTAAGATCACCTTCTCTTCCAATGTGCCAAAAAGAACAGACCTTTCACCAGCAGAGCTGAAAAAGCATGAGGAAGAGAGTGAAATGATGGAAAGCAAAACAAGTTTTCACTGTCCTACTTGCATGTTTCACAAGCCAATAAGGGATAGGGAACTGACAATGGCACTTGATTGTGCAACAATCAATCCAGAGGTTAAGAAGTCCTTGTACGAATATCTGTGTATTCAATGTGCCACCAACATTAAAGGAGGTGCGTATAACTGGTATACATGGATACAGAAACTTATCCGCTCAGGTCTGCGTAACTGCTCTGAGGGCAGAAAAAACATGATAAAAGATGCGCATGATATGGGGTATAAGGTTGTAGAAGAAAATTAAAAAATGCAGTGACAGCACAAGCAAAAGAAATCACCACCCCATCACTTGTGTTGTCGTGGTAGGGACTTCTTATCTTTGTGATTGGGTTGCTATATGTGTCTGGTTTTTCCTCCCGCTGATTAGTTACTGTCATAGTTACTCATGGTATTGCATACAAAAAAGTCAAGCATTTCACCACAAGGAAAAGTCAAGCTAGATTTTCCTTTTAACTGTAAGGCATTCTTTAGTTTTCCAGTGGAGGATTTTAATGGCTATTATGAAGGGTTACAATAAATAAGAAAGTACTGCTTATTGGGGTCGGTGCATCGTATATTTCTTATGACAAGAGAGCGTAATAAAAATACTAGTTGTTTAATAGACATGGGAACGGGTGACTATGCAGATATTGAAAAATTTTTTAATAAATTAAATGAAGATCAAAGCCACTTTGTTAATTCAAACGATGAATCAACTCCTATAGGGTGTGTTAAAGAGATGGTGGACACCATACCAGATAGTTTTTGGAGGAAAAAAAATTTAAAAATACTTGATCCTTGTGCTGGTAATGGTAACTTTCATGCATATATTTTTAATAAAAAAACAAAGATAGAAAATTTAATTTTTAATGAGATAAATGATAAGAGAGTGAAAAACATAAGAAAAATATTTGGAAATAGCGCCAATATAAGTTTAAAAAACTTTTTAGAATTTAATGAGAGCGAGGAATATGATTTGGTGGTTTCTAATCCGCCATACGCAAAGTTTAATTCAAAGGGAAGGACTGCAAAAAATCATAATCTTTCAAGAGATTTTATAAGGAAAGCGATAAAGATAACAAAAAAGAATGGCTTTATACTTTTTATCGTCCCTGATAATTGGATGTCTTTTGCAGACAGAAATGATGTAGTCGAAATTTTGAGTCAATATCAGTTTTTGCATTTAAATATTCATGGAGCAAAGAAATGGTTTCCCAAGATAGGATCTTCATTTTCTTGGTTTTTGTTGCAGAAAACAAAAAATAGCAAACCATTTACTGTTGAAAATTTTTACAAAGTAAAATCTACTGAAAGGGTAAAGATTGATCCTGGTGTTCGTTTTATTCCGCTATACTATTCACCAGTTGTAAAATCTATCATTGATAAAACAATCAATGCTGATAATGAAAAGTATCAAATTGAAACTTCAAGCGATCTACACAAGCATACAAAAAAAGATTTGCTTTCTGTCCATAAAAACAATATATATAGGTATAAGGTGATACATACCCCAACTCAAGTTGTGTGGAGTAAAAGACCACATAAATATCAAAGTGGATATAAAGTTTTCATATCTCTCACCAATCAGTACAGTACTTTTATTAATCGAAATTGTGGTGCGACGCAGAGCGTTGCATTTATTCGATGTAAGAGTAAGGAGGAAGCAGAGCAAGTGAAGGGAGAGTTAGATAGCCCTATTTACTCTTTCTTAAACAATGTTACAAGATATGGCAATTTTAATAACATACGAGTGCTACAGCATTTCCCTAAAATTAGAAGTTTCCTGCTCACAAAAAAAGAAAGAAGTTTTGTTGAGACATTTAACAAAGAATATTACAAGAGGATGTCAACAAGGAAATAATATTTTAGGTTTGCGTGCAGAATATTGGCATTTTATCCTCCTTTTTCATCTTTTTTAAAATACTCTTCTCCCACTGTTTTGGCGGCAATGATATTTTTTCCTTTTTTCCGAATACCAATCGGTCTATTTTTGGCGCAAAGAACGCGTACACCTCCACCTCCTTTTTGAAATTTAAAAGAGATTGCAGTACAAAATAGTTTGTTGTCGAACATGTCCCTCTTTTTCTCGCCTTGCCCTTACCGCAATTATACGACTGAACTCTTTCTTTGAAATTCTGTGTAGTACTTCCAACCTTTAAAAGGTTCTTTCCTATGACGAATATGTAAACCAGCCCTCTCCGTCGCATGTCTGAATCCTTGGCATCTTCCCTTGGCATAATTTCAAGGCACTCCTTTTTGTTGTTTGGGCGTATGTTGCAAAGAGGTTTAAATTTTGACTTATTTGGAAGATCATTAAAGCCCAGGGTAATTTTCTTAAGATCATTGATTTTTAAAGGATTGTCGTTTCTATTTTTTGACATACTGTATTTTTATCTTTGAGTGCAAAGCACCGGCTTCCTGCCTTCTTCTGCCAGCGCTGCCAATATCTTTCGTTCCCAGTGTTTTGGGTTTGGTTCAACATCCATCACAGTACCAAATATATCAGCGGCTTCTGTTTCTGGAAAAAATGCATATACATCAATAACCTTACCAAGCTTAAGAAATGATTGAAGACAGAAATAGTTTGTCGTTGAATTTTTTCCTGCTATTCTATACCTTGTTTTCCCTGTGTTATATGACTGCACTCTTTTTACAAAGGGGGTGATTGTTGATCCTACCTTTAGAATTTTCCCATCTAAAACAAAAAGATACACTAACCCACTCCTTTTATCCACATTAAAGTCATCCGCATCTGTCTCATCAATCACCTCCAACTTCTCGTCTTTCTGGTTAGGCCTTAATTTGCAGAGGAAAGAAAAGTAATCACGATATTGAAAATTCTCTAGATATAAGTCAACCTTCTCTATCTCCTCACTCGTTACAAAATTTTCATTTCTATTTGAGTATTTGTTGGCACTATGTTTTTTCTTTGTCATATTTTTAGGAATCTGTTATGCACCAAAAACCACTTTTAAATCATTGGCTGTTGTCAGATGGTTATATGATATAAGTGTTTGCTTGGAGTGTCAAGATGTTTTAGCAGAAATCCAATTCTGCTCATTAAGAAAATCAGTTTCCACACAAAAGCACTGGTACACTACTCTTAAGCAAAGATGTATGAAAAACAGTAAGACAGCAGAAAGAAAGTTTTCAATGACAGTGTCTGCACCGCACACTTTCGCGCAGGAGGAGCGTGACTTTTTGTCACAGGTAGTTACAGAAGAAATAAAAAAAGGTGCTGATATTATTGTTGATGAGGTGTTTGAAGAGAGAAACGCTGATGAGTATATCCTAAGTGGCGATAGTGTGTCTGCAGAAAGGTTGGCAGAAGCAATGGCGGACTATGTTGAATGCAAAGTTGTGCTCAAAGAGGTGCAGTAGGAGAGCAGTGCGGATCCGTCAGAGTCAGTAGTGTGTTGTCAAGGGGGTTAGGGGTAACTTTTACACAACGGCGGGGATAAAAAAATCCTATGGAATATAGACATTTTTTGTTTTTGTGCAAAATTGTGGAAAAAAGTGGGGATATGTGGAAATAAATGGTCTATAGTAGAAGCGTGGTGGGGAAGAAGTACCCTCTTGCGTACCTATGGAATTTTATTTGACAATGGACAAAAAGCGGCGATTTGCCGTTCCGACGAAGTGTCGGAAGATACTCGGTACGACATTAATTGTCAGCCGCGGTCTTGATAAGTGTCTGAATGTGTACGCAAGCAAAGTATGGGAGAGCGGAAAAACGAAAGCGCAGGAGTTAGATAGGCGACTTTCTATCAGCGCAAAGCACCGAAAGCTATCAAGATTTCTCACAACCGTTGAAGAGATCGCTGTTGATGGCTCCGGCAGAGTGTTGGTACCGGAACACCTTGCACAATTCGCTGACCTGAAAGATACCATTGTGTTTGTGAGCACCGAAGAGGGTTTTCAAATATGGAGTTCACAAGAATGGGAGAACGAGGGTATGCCTGATCTGCATGAAGCACAGATGCTTGCCGAAGGAGAAGAGTTTCAAAAACTGAGTGACTAGAAGGTATGGAGACGCACACACCCGTACTCGTGCAGGAGGTGCTTGAGCAGATGGCGATTGCACCGAACGGTATCATGCTGGATGGCACGGTCGGACTCGGCGGTCACGCAAAACATCTGTTACGAGCAATGCAAGGCGGCGTGTTCGTGGGTATTGACGCAGACCGGAATGCACTAACGAAAGCGCAGGAAAACCTCGCACCAGCACCAAAAGAGGTAACGGCACATTTTGTGGAAAGCAATTTTAGAGATATCGCAGCTATCACAAAAGAGTTGGCACTGCCAGGATACGACAGAGTGCTACTTGATCTTGGATGGGGGAGCCATCAGTTACACAGCGGGAGAGGATTTTCCTTCGCACAGGACGAGCCGCTACAGATGTGCTACAGCACCCAAGAAGGAGCATGCGTGGTAACGGCGTTTGATGTGGTCAACACCTTTGAGGAAAGCAACCTTGCGGACATCATTAAGGGATACGGCGGAGAACGATGGGCGGTGCGCATAGCGAAGCATATTGTGGAAGAGCGCGAGACGGCACCAATCGCCACGACAAAAAAGCTTGCGGCAATTGTGGCAGGGGCAATACCGAGGCGACTACACCCGAGGCGACTACACCCAGCGACGAAGACCTTTCAGGCAATTCGCATGACGGTGAATGATGAAATAAATACGCTCAAGCAGTTTCTTGAGGTACTACCGAAACACATGCGACCAGAAGGAAGGATCGCCATCATAGCGTTTCACAGCGGGGAAAGCAGAATAGTGAAACAAACATTTAAAAAATGGGAAGAGGAGGGTTTCGGAAAACGATATACAAAAAAAGCGCATAAACCGACAGAAGAAGAGTGCGCGCGCAATCCGCGAGCGCGGAGTGCAGTATTACGAACCTTTATTGTTACTTAAAAATTATATGAAAAAAATAAAAAAAGTCAGTTTCATCCGTGGGGGCATCATAGGCAGCGTCATTATCGGATGTATCGGGGTTATAGCGGCACATATGTATTTTGTATATATGAGTGGGCAGTATGTGAACATCGCGAGACAGACGGAGGAGGACATATATTTTGTACGGAATGAGATTGTGCAGATGGCAAGCGGTGGGGCAACGGGGGTAGATATGCATAGTATTGTCGCTTCGCACCTCGTCGTCGCAGAGCCGACAACGGTCTCATCTGGCTACACACCAGAGCATTAGTCAACATGCCACCGAAGGTGTTGACCTGCAGTATGTTGCCTGCCCTGCCGACAGGGTTAGTGGATAGCGAGTCGGTTGTATCAGTTTGCGGTATGGTATACTACAGACACTATGTTAAAGATACGATTACAGCGCATCGGTCGGCGGAATAATCCGTCGTATCGGGTGGTAGTGGTGGAATCCACGGTAGCGGCGCGAAAAGGGAAGCCAGTTGAACTGTTGGGGACATACGACACAATACGAAAGACAACCTCATTGAACAATGAGCGGATACAGCATTGGCTATCAGTCGGAGCGCAAGCATCAGACACGATGCACAACATTTTGATCAAGAATGGTGTAATAGAGGGAGTTGCCGTCAACACATTGCCGAAGAAGAGTCCAGTGAAAAAGAAAAAAGATGCAGCCGACGGCGCAGAAGCAGAGCAGAAAAGTGAAGCGCAGGCAAGTACAGGTGATGCTCCTAAGGACACAGCAGAACCAGCAGAACCAGCGGGCGACACAAAGGATGAGGCGCCAAAGCAGGAGGTCAAGACAGCAGAACAAAGCAATACAGATGACACCGCTGACACCGATGCAGAAAAACCATCTTCACCCCCTCCACAAGACACTCCTTCTACGGAAGGATGAAATAGTTATTGTTTACTAAAAATAGAAAAGTATGACACAAGAAAAAGAAGAGGCACAGTTTCTCAGAGAAATTATTCAGAGAATTGTTGACAACCCCGACAAAGTTACGGTCGAGCATGAAGTTGATAAACAGGGGGTGAAATTAACACTCAATGTTGACTCAAGTGACATGGGGAAAGTTATTGGCGCGCAGGGAAGGATGGCAACCGCAATCCGAACAATTATGCACGCATACGGAGGTCAGCATGAAGCAAAGGTGAGCGTTATCATAGAAGAGCCAGAGAAGAACGAGATGTAAGGACTGCTCTATGTTACGGGCACACATTATAACTTTGTTTCCGGAGGTTTGTACACCATATTTCCAATGTTCTATCTTAGGGAGAGCGGTGAAAGAAAACATAATTGACATACGGTATTACAACCCTATTGATGAGGTGCCACTACTGAAGCGTGTTGATAGCCGGCAATACGGCGGAGGACCGGGTATGGTTCTCAAAGCAGAACCATACCTTCGGTGCTTTAACAAAACAAAACAGCACGAGGGGACGAGGAAAGCAATTTTCCTCACTCCTGGTGGTGTTTTGTTTACGCAGGAAAAAGCGAAAGAATACGCACAGTATGAAAACCTTATTTTTTTCTGCGGACATTATGAAGGTGTCGATGAGCGAGTCGCCGAGGCAACGAATGCGGAGCATGTGTCTATCGGCGACTATATTCTCACCGGCGGTGAGCTACCCGCAATGAGCATCATTGATGCGACAGCGCGGGAGTTACCCGGCATCTTGGGAAATGAAACCTCCCGAGAAGATGCCAGAGTGGCGAGCAGAAAAGTGTATACTCGTCCGGAATCACTCGAATATGAGGGAAAAACCTATAGCGTACCAGAGGTATTGCGCTCAGGACATCATAAAAATATAGACGAATACCGGCAAGGGCTTGACAGGTAGGGTGCAAGATGTTGCAATCTGGTTTTACACAGCACTCTTGTGCAGATGTTTTTTAGTGTGGTAGAATTAACATACCCACTGTGATAAAACAAAAGAAGAGCAATCAAACGGAAGTAGTAGGAAGTGTTGACGAAACACTGCCGAATATGCTATTCCGGGTAACAGTGGAACAAACAAACGAGCAGACACTCGCGTATCTGTCGGGACGCATGCGAATGAATCGCATTAATGTCCTTGTGGGTGATAAGGTGTCTCTTGTGCTAGATCCACATGGCGGTAGAGCAAGAATCACAAAACGCCTGTAAGAGTGATAGATAGCACAGCATAACCACACCATAGTTTAGTGTATGAAGGTCAGAACCTCCATTAAGGAAAAAGATAAAAATGATCAGATAGTGCGTCGGAAGGGTCGTCTGTACCTCATTAATAAGACAAATCCTCGCAGGAAGATGCGGCAGAAGGCAAGTCCAAAAGGAAAAACACAGAAGCGACGACGACCGACCGCTCACAGAAAGCGGAGAAAGAAAAAATAACACAGTTAGTTTAGTATGCGTATTGTTGGCGTAAATATACCTGAAAAAAAACATTTAAGAATTGCGCTTACGGCGGTGTATGGCATCGGTCAATCCCGCGCGAAGAGTATTCTGGAAGAGTTATCTATAAACCCGACCAATACGGTGGGGGATTTGAATGCAGATCAAGAAACTGCTGTGCGTAAAAAGATTGAAGAATTTACCGTTGAGGGCGATTTGCGTCGATCATCTGCGCAGGATATCAAACGACTGAAAGACATAAAAACCTTGCGTGGGTACCTACATGGTGTCGGATTGCCAGTTCGTGGACAACGGACAAAGACAAATGCGCGAACAAGAAAGGGGCCAAGAAAGACCATGGGATCAGGTCGAGTGAAGTTGCAGAAAAAGTAGTATGGGAAAAAAGCGAACAGCAAATAAAGTGGAGCAGAATAGGAGTGATTCTGGAAAGCGCACGAGGGTACTATCTAAGATTCCGAAAAAGAAGATCAGCAGAGGTGTTGTCTTTGTTGAGGCAACTTTTAATAATACCAAAGTACTCTTCACTGAGCCAGGCGGCAATGTGGTGATGTGGGTAACCAGCAGCACGCTCGGCTTCAGCAGCGCAAAAAAAGCAACACCGTATGCGGCAGCAAAAGTTGCTGAAGCAATCGCTGAAAAGGCAATGGCAATAGGGGTGAAAGATATAGATATCATTGTAAAAGGAGTGGGAAGCGGAAGAGAGTCAGCACTCCGTTCATTTCTAAACCGAGGGTTTGTTGTACACTCCATTCGCGATAGGACGCCAGTGCCACATAACGGCCCAAGGCGCAAAAAGCCAAGGCGCGTGTAACAAACACAACTGGGCGGGTATCATCACAGGGTATGAAGAAAGTAAAAAAACATAAAATCAGCAGGCGACTGCAAGCACCACTGTTTGAAAATTGTCAAACACAGAAATTTGCTCTGCGTGAGCAACGGCGTGTTCCAAAGCGACGCAGAAGGTCGGCATCTGAGTATGGCAAGCAATTAGCCGAAAAACAGAAAATGCGCTACCTATACAGCGTCTCAGAGCGAGTATTGAAAAACTATGTGAAAAAGGCGGTTGCGAACCAAAAAGCGTCAGCCGAGGAAGCACTCGCCGAGGTGGTAGAACGACGGTTGGACAATGTGGTGTACCAGCTCAATCTAGTGCCGACCAGGCGCATGGCGCGACAGCTCGTCTCCCACGGCCACTTTACGATAAATGGCAGGAAAACAACCGTCCCATCATACCAGGTGCGTGACACAGACACGGTCGGAATCCGGGAAGGGAGCACAAAAACAAAACTTTTTGAGGTGTTGCTTGCCGGAAACACAACGAAGTCACGCGTAGGGTGGGCTTCTTGGGATAGCAAGGCGCGCCAAGGCACGATCACCGGAAAACCAGTGATTGGCGAAACGGTATTTTCAATCCCGTCAATTCTTGAGTACTATTCCCGCTAAATTACAAATAAACATTTTTATATTATGACAGAGTATATTAACATCGCTATTCCCTCCAAGCCAGAGATAGTACAGGAAACAGACACAGAGGGAACATATGAGATCTCAAGCTTATACCCCGGATACGGAAACACGCTCGGCAACGCCCTGCGAAGGATGCTACTGTCCTCAATACCGGGAGTGGCAATTACCACCATACGCATACAGGGGGTGCCGCACGAGTTTTCAGCACTGGATGGGATCAAGCAGGACGCACTCACCGTTATCGTGAATATGAAAAATATTCGCGTCAAGGCGAATACAGACACCTTCCCACAACGAATAGCATTGAAGAAGAAAGGAAAAGGTGTTGTTACTGCCGGGGACTTTGAAGCGCCGTCGCAGGTTGAAGTGATAAATAAGGATTTAGTCATAGCGGAGATCGCTGACGACAAAACAGAGTTACAGATAGAGGCAGATATACAACAAGGCATCGGCTTTCGCCCTCGAGAAGATTTTTCTGACGATTCAGAGGTCGGGTCAATTGTCGTGGATGCGATATTCTCCCCAGTGAAGCGGTCGTCGTATGAAGTAGAAAATATGCGAGTCGGCGAGAGAACCGATTTTAACCGCCTCTCTCTATTTATTGAAACTGACGGAACCATCACGCCCCGTGAGGCACTGGAAAAGGCACTGCGCACTATGCTAACACAGTTTGAGGCAATGCTTGGCTTCCAGTCAGAAAATAAAGAAAAAATGAAAGAAATAGAGCAGGAAGCAAATGAAAACATGAAGGTGATTGCAATACAGGATTTGGATCTGAGTGCCACCATTGTGAACGCACTAGAAAAAAACAATATACAAACCGTTATGGACTTGCTGAAAAAGGGAGCAGCCGGTATTCGGGAGATACCTGGCATCGGCACGAAAGCGGTTGAGGAGATCACCGAGCGCCTTGAAGGGCGAGGGATAATCCTGAAAGACGGAGAGTAACACAAACACCATGGCATACCACAAAAGAGGGAGAAAATTTGGGAGAAAAAGAGATCAACGAAAGCAGCTGATGCGCTCTCTCGCGCGATCTGTTATACTACATATGCGGGTTCAAACCACAGAAGCACGCGCAAAAAGTATTCGCCCCTACCTTGAGAAAATTGTCACCAAGGCGGCAGTCAATGACTTGTCGACCAGGAGATTGCTATTGAGTCGTTTCAATAATGACAAAATAGTGGTAAAAAAGTTACTTGAAGAGTTGGGGCCGAAATACAAAGAGCGAAACGGTGGGTACACCCGCATCACCAAGGTTGAATCTCGCCCGGGTTCGGGGCGGACAGTTGCGGTGATTGAGTTTGTATAAAAAGCAGTATGGTAAACACACAAGAAAAAATAAGCATCAACGCAGCAGGGAAACGGCTCGGTTGTCTCGCATCTGAAATAGCGAATATGCTGAACGGTAAGCACACACCGGCATATGCGCCGAATAAAGCCCCCAATGTAGTGGTGGAGGTCTCCAATGCCGCACAGATGCAAATATCTGAAAAGAAAAAGGACAATAAAATATATGAGCGGTACACCGGATACTTTGGCGGGAGAAAAGAAATAACACTCGCGCAACTCATAGAGAAGAAAGGGTATGGTGAAGCATTGCGCAAGGCAGTATATGGTATGTTGCCGGGCAATCGTTTGCGAAAAGTAAAGATGAAAAAATTACAGATTAACGAATAATAGTATGTTAGAGAATCAAATAGAACGAGGGGGGTACATAGAAACCGTCGGACGGAGGAAAACCGCCGTCGCACGAGTACGCATTTCTAAGCTCGCAAGGGGGATCGTGGTAAACGGCAAGCCGATAGAGCAGTATCTGCCAACGCAGGAATTGGTCAAGACAGCAATGCAACCATTCCACGAAAAGGAGGCGTACAAAGAGTTCCTCGGGGCAACGGTGATCGTTAAAGGTGGCGGTTCATCAGCGCAAGCAGAGGCGATACGCCACGCACTGACCCGTGCATTTGTCGCGCATGAACCCACGGATAGAAAATTTTTCAAAGATTTAGGGTTTTTGACACGAGACCAGCGGAAGAAAGAACGGAAGAAGTTCGGCCTCAAAAAAGCCCGCCGCGCACCACAGTGGAGTAAGAGGTAGCGGTCATATGTCTATCAGATCTCCAAAGATAGCAAATACCTTATACCACAAGAGGCTCCGCAACATTTTTTCCAAAGCATTAAAAAACCCTATAAAATCAAGACCTTCTCCCATAATCTAGCCATAAGGCAAAAATATAGAACACCAAACACTCTATTCGTTTCATTTTAATGAAAACGAAATCATCTTGTGTTTGGTGTTCTATATTTTTGCAAGGAGAAAAAAATGGCAGCAAAAGTGAAACACCTACACAACTCCCAGCTCCGAGGGTTAGCGGGCGGCACTAGCCGCATCGCTAAAGATGCGGCACGGGAATTGGCGCGCCGCGCGGAGCAGCGCGAACAAATTCGAAAAGAGGCAAACTGCCGTGGACATGTTTGGACACGCCACATGCGCCCCGCATATCCCGGTATGCGGGGTATAGAGGTGCAGGGAAGCCGTGTGCGGTGCGAGTCCTGCGACACGCATAGAAACCTGCACATCGGGTGCTGCGACGACCCGCGGATAGAGGAAATCGTCCCGGAAGGGGACGATTTTCTCTGCTCCTGCAGGAGCTGCGGAGAGATTAGCATTGCCACTCTCTCCAAGAGAGAAATGAGACCTGCGTCCAGGAAAAGGTGGCACTCAACAACGAGGACCTATCAGCGCAGGGATAGGCACTCGTAAAAAAAAGGCCGTGAGGATTGGCCTTAAACCTCAAACCCACAGTTGAAAAAAACTGTGGGTTTTTTGTATGCCCACACCTCACCTGAGGTGATTATACAAGGAAAACGCACCTTGTTCCTTGTTAATGAGACCACTGCCTATCCCTCTTCTTCTGACCGTGTCGCCTCTTATGATCCATACGGCTTTGTGCTGCCCGGTTTCGTTTGCGCTGTATTTTTTCCCTTTTCCTCTCTCTTTCCTCTTCTGATTTTTCATTTGGGTGAGGGTTCAGCACCTTTTCAATTGCATTATTCAATCGCTTGAAAGCGGCTTTCTCATTCTGTTCTTACTCTTAAATTGTTTTGCGCGTATGATAATATCTCCCGCTTCATTCATTTTCACAAGAGCGTTAAGTGCGTCCGCCCTGTCCTGAACTTCCGGACTCAGGTACATAATGTTAACACGCATATCAACAGCTGTTTTGTTTCTGTTTACATTTTGTCCACCGCTTTTTGAGCCAGGGTTAATCGGGGTGAGGACAATATCCCTATCTCGCAAATGCGCTAAATGCGGATACTTCTTATACTCCGCAACCGCTCTGTGCTCAACACGATTAAGGTTAAAAAACTTACTCTTCATAATACTACACATAGTATGCTCTGGTATTTCAGATCTATTGTGTGGTGTGTGGAAAAACAATACAGCCCCGAGGATTACTCCTCAGGGCTGTATTGCTGTACTGTAATATCGTTTTCAGATAGGTAGCACCTAGTCACAGTTTCGTTCAGGATTACTGCAGACGAAAAAGGTTTTTGAAGAAATTAGCGATCTTCTTGAAAAGGTTGGTGAAAAAGTTTCCGGAGGTACTTTCGCCACCATCTTTCCCGTCTTGATCGTTCCGGATAATCTCTCCATTATTCCCTGCGTCAGAGTTAGATCCTGTTGCAACTGTGTTCTTCGGTGTTACACAATCTGTAACGGTAATCTTACCAAGTGCATTAGGTGTAATGCTGTTGATAAGGTTTCTTGTTTGCGCGTCTACCACCCCGGTGACCGGGATATGGTACGCTGACTGAAAACGCTCCAACGCTGCAAGTGTTCGCGGACCGAAATATGAAGTTTCCTGTCCGGGTGAACCTGCGCCAATTGTTGCAAGCGTGAAGCCGTTTCGGTTCAGAAACTGTTGTAAGTTCTTAACCGTTGGACCACACGAATCACAACCAAAGTCGTCAGTGGTGTTTCCTGTCAGTGCTGCGATTTGCTGTTGTAACACAGCAACTTGCCTTTGGAGATCAGCAATGTTTCGCATAATCGTGTCCTGTTTTCTGGTGGCATGCCTTTTGTCAGTTTGTACCGCTGTAACAACACGAGTGGTGTCAACAGGGTGTCCGACAAAGACAACCTCCAAATCCGGCGTGAGGTACGAAGTCACCTTCGTAACAACCGCATCAGAGGTTGATGGGTACCCAGAGAAGACGGTCTCCAAGTCAGGAGCAGAGTAGTGTACTTTGCTCGTAACTGGAAAACGCAACTCCGACCGAACCATAAAGGTTTCTGATGCAGGTACTTCCGCAACATATACCACAGCTTCTGAAGAAGTAGGCAGGTTGCGTACAACCTGGCTTGACTCCTTCGCAGCAACAGTAGTGTGTGGATGACCCACAAAAACAACCTCTGCGTCAGGGATAGTAAGAGAGACATGCTGCACGACAGTAGTCGGTGCAGGAGTGTTCTCAAATACGGTCTCTAAGCTCGGAGCAGTGTAAGAAACACTGCGTGCAACCGGGAAAAACAGTTCTGATTGTGCGAATACTTTACTACCCACCAAAGGGGTAGCAACACAAACAATAACCGCTACGATAATCAGTAACGAGTTTTTACACGCGTTACTCATAATATAGTTAGTTAGATTAATAATAGGTGAAAGAGCGCAAAAAGAACGGTACAAGGGTCAGCAGAAAGAGGTATGGTGTGTACTGCTTTCTGGCATAAACTACCTTTATTTTGCCATATTTTACCAAAATAGGCAAGTTGACAAAATAGAGAAATATAGCATAAAAGATAGCAAAAAAAGCAATAAAATAAAGGTTTTTTGCAATACATCGGGTAATAAGCAATAGCATATATTTGACAATAAAGCAATTATTATATATAATTATAGCAATGTAAGTCGTGTTTTATGGTGTGTGGTTCGTTGGTCTATTACAATAATTGTTAAAGCTTAAAGCAGAGAACCACACACCATGGTTGGAAAAATCAAAAAAAATTGAAAAAAGACCTCCCGCGTTTGGGATAGGCAAAAAGGAGAAAGAAATGAAAAGTTTAAAGGGAATTTTTATCGTTTTGATCGCCATCGTGGCGACCATAATTGTGGGTTGTGACAACATGTCCAACCCGGTCTCACCCTCACCAGCAACCCCCACAACAATGGGGGAACTGAAACAGGCAGCCACAACTCGCGCCGGCGGAATCAGCGCCGAAGGAGTTGAGGTTGTCAGCGGCGGCTCCGCCGCCGCCCCCAGCATCGTCAAGCAGATCGATGCTGAAGGCACACTCACCGTTTCTCTGTCTCACATTGAGACAGAAGAAGATGGCGACGAAATCATCGCCATCACCGCAAAAAGCGGACAATTTGTCGGAAACGACAAATTCCGCTTCTACGCGGGTGGACGGTACCTCGGTAGGGTCACCCTGCCAGAGGACGCGGTCCTCATAGAGCTGCACATCCGCATGGATGATGCAGATCTCGGAACCGGGGAGAGCAACATTGAGGTCGAGGTCTCCCGCAACGGCAGAATCATCGCCGACGCGGAACTCGCCCTTGACCGGGCAATCCCCGGCCCTCGTCTTGAAGAAGCCAGAATCGGCGAATTCGCCGATGAGGTCGTCCTCGTATTCTCCGAAGATGTTGACGCTTTCCACGCCATCAAGGACAACCTCCGGGTTGTCAATGGCAGTGGCGAGGTGTTACAGATTCGGAGTTTCGGCGAAAACGCAGATGAGATCACACTCATCATGCGAAAAGATCTCAGCGTCGGCGAGTACACCATCACCTACAGCGGTGAAGGTGGACTTGAGTCGCTAAGTGGCGAACCTCTTCGCCAGTTCTCAACCACGCTGGTGGTTGGGGACGGAGATGCGGCTGACGAAGAGCCAACCGAAGACACGGCCGTATGGAAGACCATCCCCCACGGGCTATATAGCTCAGGGGATCAATTCCTGGTCGCCCTTGACGCCTTCGGCTACCTCCCGAGCAATTGGACTCGGGAGATCCTTGGAACGATCATGTTCCAAGTCCAGAGTGAGGTCGGCACCACCGACCTCTACCGCGTAACCGCGGCAGATCTCGGACTGAACGCGCCTTACTCGGCGAAGGATATTATCCTCGCTGTGGCAGGCGCCGGGTACCAACTGGTGCCAAGCGAGACGGCAGCGCAGCTCCGCCTCCTCATGCCGGAGCAGCCAGTAGGGGAAACCTTGCTGGTCGTGTCCGGCCCGCTGAACCGCCCCGGGCAAACGAGCAAATATATGCTCGCCCTCGGCGGCGGCAACGCGGAACACCCCGGCAAACACCTGTTTGCCGTGGGTGTTGAAGAAACCCTGAACTCCGGGGAGTACCCGGAGTTCATCGTGACCAAACAATAACTTGTTCTTTTTGAGGCGCGCCTTACGGCGCGCCTTTTTCTATGCAGAAAAAACCACACGAAAACCACCAAGTACTGGCTTTCCTACACTATTACCTAAATATTGGACAAATCAAGGGTTTTCGTGTATAATTAAAGCAAATGGTGTGTAGTGTAATTGTTCGTTAACAAAGACGAAAACTACACACTACCAACTTAAGGAAAAAAGGAGAACTGAAATGAGAAAAATTTTTCTCATGGTAGCCATGACCTTGGTTGCCATCACAATTGGCTGCGGCGACGCAGTCAACCCCGTCGCAGAAAGCGACGAAGACCCTCGCTGGATCCAAGAAGAGGGTGCCCATACTTTCAGTGTGGACACCGAAACCACGACCACGATCCGGGGCGGCACATGGATGACCGTCCCCCACGGGCTCCTTGACTCTGGCGATGACCACATGAACGCCCTCATCAATGAGGGCTTCAGAGTGGATCACCAAGGCGAGAGAATTTTTGGAACAATCATGTTCCAAACGGCCAAGGAAGAGGGTGAAACAACCCTCGGGCGTGTGAAAATCGCCGACCTGTTCCCAGAAGGGACAGGGTCGGTAACGCCGCAGGAGATCTACGACGCCGTCCGGCGAAGTGAGATCTTCGAGCCAGCACTGCCGGAGACGGCAGCACAAGTCCGGAGGCTGTACACCAACCAACCGGCAGGGGAAACCTTGCTGGTGGTGTCCCACCGCATGAATGCGGTGAAGAGTGAAGAGAAGTGGCAATTCGCTCTTTACAACAGCGGTACTGGCGACGAGCCAGTACAGGGGCTTCGGTCAATCCAGATGTCCGAAAAGCTGGACTCGGACATCGTTGAAGTTGTCGTTGCCGTCAAAAGCAGCGACGAGTAGGTAGTTTGAACTCTTTAACGGCGCGCCTTATACGGCGCGCCATTTTTATACACAGAAAAACAAAGCAAACACAAGAAAAGCACCGTTTGCACAGGGCAAGAACAGTGTGCTACTATATATACCATTATGGCAAACAACAAAGACATCGCCCAAGAGATAGAACGGGTTGGGGGGCACTACGCCGTAACAAATCGGTACCGGCACCCGTCTTTGGGATCTATGATTGAAGGGAAGAAAGGCAATCAAGCAGTTTTTTCTCTTGAAAAAGTAACAGATCTGCTGGAAAAAACACTTGCCTTTGTTGAAGAGTGTGGTAAAAAAGGACACATCATACTGTTTGTTGCCACGCGCCAGGAGACGGTTGACTTAGTAAAGCAGACAGCAGAAAACCTCTCACTACCGTACATGCTCAATCGCTGGATCGGCGGCACCCTATCAAACTTCACCAACATCAAGGGGCGAATCAACAAAATGAGCACTATGCAGAAAGAAAAGGAGGAGGGCGCATGGACAAAGTACACAAAGAAAGAGAAGGTGCTATTAAATCGAGAGCTGGCAAAACTGGAAAACCGATTCACTGGCATCGCGGCATTGACTGAGTTGCCAAAGGCAATATTTATACTTGACACCCGAAAGGAAAGCATAGCGGTAAAGGAGGCAAACGGTGCGAAGGTGCCGGTCATCGGGTTTTCTACCGCCAATGCGGATATACACCGCATACAACACCCTATCATAGCGAACATACACTCACGGCAAGCGGTCACCTACATTCTCAGCTTGGTTGAGGAGGCGTACAAGAAAGGGGCGAGCAACAAAGAAAAAGAGGTACCGCCTGCCGACAGCAAAAAGACAGATGGTGGAAATAGCGGTATGAGTCAGGAAAAAGCAGGTACTATACCTACTAAACAGGTATAACTATGGCAGACATAGCAACTATAAAGAAACTCAGAGATGAGACCGGACACGCAATAGCAAAGTGCAAGGAGGCGCTAGAGGAGTCGGGTGGTGATATGGAAAAAGCACGAGAAGTACTAAGAGAGAAAGGCGCACTTGCCGCCCAAAAGAAAGCAGATCGTGACCTCGGGTCAGGGGTAGTGCAGTCGTACATACACACCACAAATCGTATCGGCACAATGGTTGAGTTGCTATGTGAAACTGACTTTGTCGCGCGTAACGAGGAGTTCGTTACGCTTGCGCGGGATATTGCCATGCACTGCGCCGCGTTTCAACCGCAATACCTCGCGCGGGATAGCATGCCTGCGGAGGTCTTGGAGCAGATAACGGCTGAGTTGCAGGAGGGAGCAGATGCCGACAAGCCAGCCGAGGTGCGAGAAAAGATCGTGCAAGGTATGCTTGATGCGAAACTAAAGGAGGTCGTACTGCTGGAACAAGCATTTGTAAAAGATGACTCCCGAACCATCACACAATTGATTGAAGAGGCGGTGCAAAAGTTCGGTGAGCGCGTAGAGGTCGGTCGGTTCGTGGTTTGGGTGCTATAGGTGAGGGTATACTGTGGATATGGATACCGCTGAGATCATCGCCTACTCCTTTTTTGTAACAGCAGGGGTAACCACCCTATACCTGATACTCCTCGCAATAGAAACAAAAAGAGGAATTCGACTCGGAAGAAAGTTTCGGCAGTATATGGATCAAAAAGTGACCACGGTCGCAAAACGGCTGGGGAAAAATGCCACCTTGGTCAACACGCTCTATGAGCGAGGGGTTGATGAGGTTGAAAAAGACCTGATTGATCCGGTCGCTAAGCCGATTATAGAAACGCAGCACCAATATACAAAACTAAAAACCGGTGAGCGGGAAATTGTGTACACCGGGAAAAGAGGGGTATCACCGCACTTGCAGAAGATAGTGGATCTCCATAAAAAAAGCAAGAAAAAGAAACGGCGAAGAAAGAAAAAGCGAAAAGGAGAAAAGCAGCTCCAGCCACAAAAACAACCAGCGCAGCCGGAACAATCGCCGGAAGGCGAAGAAAGCAAGCGGCATGATGAGCAGTAGAATACCCAAAACATTTTTTGCGGTGCCAACCGTGCAACTGGCGAAAGATCTGTTGGGGTGTGTGCTCATGCGGGAAACGGAGACAGGACGGATGGCAGGCACCATCGTTGAGACCGAAGCGTACACCGAAGACGACGCGGCATCCCATTCGTTTGGGGGCAGGCGGACGAAACGAAACGCAATGATGTTTGCAAGTGCCGGACATGCGTATGTCTATGTGTCGTACGGTATACACCACTGTTTAAACATCGTCTCAGAGAGTATGGGGCAGGGGTGCGCGGTATTAATCCGAGCAGTGATGCCAACAGAGGGCATCGCACAAATGCGAAAAAATCGTGGCGATGTGTCGGACACGCTACTGACAAACGGTCCGGGCAAGTTGTGTCAGGCATTTGGGATTACCGGAGAACACAATGGCATTGACATGACGGACGCGGGGTCACCGCTGTATGTAGTACCAAGAGAAGAAAAAGCAATAAGCATCAGAGCAACGCCAAGGATTGGCATCACAAAAGCAAAAAGCAAAAAATATCGATTTTTACGCAAAGAGCAACCACACAACCGACCAAGCCACTGAAAATGCTGTACCATAGATACTATGCACAGGTTTATTGCATTAGATGTAGAGTCAACAGGGGTAGATTTTTGTTCGTCGCAGGTTATTCAGTGTGGGGCAATATTTTTAGATGAAAAAATGCAAGCAGTCGGTTCGCGGGAGTGGGATATTAAGTACATATCAGAAAAGTTTTCGTGGGACGCCGATGCCGAAGAGGTACACGGCATCAGTATGGAGCAGGCAAAGACACACGGAGTCGCGCCAGAAGTTTTCTTAAAAGAATTTGAGCAGGAAATTGTGAAACGGTATGGTATCAGTGAGGACATTGAGCTACATATTGTCGCCGCAAACGCTCATTTTGATTATTTAATGCTACAGCGACTATGGGATGCCTACCGATCTGACACCGCGCTACCCCTGTCAAGACGGATGATGGACATCACCGCGCTAGCATTGGCAGCACTGGGAGTAGCGGGGATGAGTACCACACTTGAGGTGCTGGGGATTGAAGAAGAGGAGAACAAGCGGCACTCAGCACTATACGATGCAGAACTGCACCTGCAAGTATTTCGCGCATTATTAGGAGTGCTACAGCAGGAGGGAGTATCACTTGTACTCAAATAATCGTACAAACTTTTCGCGGAACACACGACACGCCCTGCCAGCGCATCGGCAGGAGCGACGCATAGGTGGTATACTGATAAGAGTATGGGTACAAAGCGGATTTTGACAGGACTACAGCCGACAGGAGCGCTACACATAGGAAACTACTTTGGGGCAGTGCGACAGATGGTGGAGCTGCAAGAGGTAGGAGAACTCTACTTCTTTATTGCCGACCTGCACGCACTGACGGACTTAAGTGATGAGCGGACGCAACAGAGCAGCGCGCAACGGCAGGAGAACAGCCGACACCTGCTTGCAGCGAGCATTGCACTGGGAATAGATCCAAAAAGAACAATCGTATATCGGCAATCAGATTTCCCGCAAATAACCGAATTAATGTGGATCATCAGCTGCATGCTCAAGCATACCTTTTTAACAACCGGGCATGCGTACAAGGACGCAGTGCAAGAGCAACAAGATGTCGGGCTGGGAGTATTTTTGTATCCCGCTCTCATGGCGGCAGACATATTAATTGCCAACGCCGAGATAGTGCCGGTAGGACAAGATCAAGCACAGCATGTAGAGCTAACTCGGGAGATGGCACGCAAGTTTAACCACATCGCCGGCGAAGCATACTTCACAGAGCCACAAGAGCAGATACAACAGGCAGTTGCAGTCATTCCCGGTCTTGATGGTAAGAAAATGAGCAAGTCAAAAGGGAACACGCTACCAATTTTTGCTGACGAAGAGGTGTTGCGCAAGCAGATAATGAGCATCGTAACCGACTCAACGCCACAAGGCGAGCCGATTAATCCAGAGACCTGTTTGCCATGCGTATATCTTGAGAAGATAATGCCACAGGAAGAGTACGGCACGATAGCAAACCGCTGCACAACTGGGAACATTTCGTACAAAGAGTTAAAGGAGCTTCTGGTGGAGCAGTACGGTAGGTATTTTAAGGATGCGCGGGAGCAGTATGAAAAACTAATTGATGACAAAAAGCATCTTGAAAAAGTACTGGAACGCAACAGAAAACACTTGGACGCCCATTTTACAAAACAACTCACAAAGGTAAAACAGGTACTTGGTGTTTTGTCCGGATCATAAGATCAGCGACAGTGTTTTTATGCTTCGCGCAGTAATGTTATGCCAATCACACTTGCCAAACAGGACTGTTGGGGGTATAGTTATACATAATGGCAGCAAAAAAGAAAAAGGAAGACGCTAAGGAGGAGGTGGTATTTGAAGATGTCGCTGAGGCTACAAATGGTGCACTTGAGAAAGCAAAAAAAGCACTAAAAGCGTGTGAGAAAGAGCGAAAAGAGTACCTTGACGGGTGGAAGCGAGCAAAAGCAGACGCACTGAACGAAAAAAAACGACAAAAAGAGGTGTTGGAGCGAGAACGAAGCATAGCATTGCAGGGATGTGTTATGACCATATTGCCGATGATAGATTCCATTCGCGCCGCACTCAGTCAGGCATCGGATACCGCGGCAGCACAGTCAGGGGTGAAGCAGATACATACCCAGTGCCTACGGTCGTTTTCTGACCTTGGCGTAACCCTCATTGACACAGTCGGAGAGCCGTTTGACCCACTCCGACACCAATCAGTTGGAGAGCAAGAGGTTGCAGACAAAAAAAAGAGCGGCACAGTGACTGAGGTGATGCGAGCAGGGGCAACCGTCGGTGATACGGTCATTCGCCCCGCAATGGTGTCTGTTGGGGTTTGTGCAAAAGATGTGGATAAGTAGGGTTGACAAAAATACAAGGTTCCTGCTATCCTGCTGTACATTAAAGCACGGTGTGTATTTTGCTACGGGTCTGTCTGTTCTGTGTGCTTAAATGTGATGAGGTTCAAGCATAGCATCCTAACGCCTGGGTCTGTGTTTGATTGTGTTATACACCTACCAACATAATCAGGATGAGCGAGCCACGGACAAAAAAAACTTTTTCACAGTACAAATGGTCCCCACTACCACTGGGGGGCATTATTGATTTTCAAAAAGAATCATACGATAAGTTTTTAGAAGAAGACATCCCGGCTCTTTTCAAAGAATTTTTCCCAATAGCAGATTCAAAAGAGCGATTCTTCATAACCTTTATTTCACACAAGTTAGAAGAGCCACGGTTAACACCTGCAGACGCAAGAGAGCAGTTTGCCAGTTACACTGCCCCACTTCGCGTTTTATTGCAATTAGAGAATAAGGTAACGAAAAAAATACGGGAAGAAGAGGTGCTGTTAGGCGATGTGCCGATTATGACACCGCAGCGATCGTTTGTGGTCAACGGTATAGACCGCACCATTGTCGCGCAGTTGGTGCGCGCACAGGGAGTGCGGTTTTTCAAAGAATTACGCGGAAAATCCGGCTTCACTTTTGGTGCGCAGGTGATTCCACAGAAAGGGAGAGGCATGTGGGTGATATTTGAGAGTAATGTGAGCGGCAATATCTATGTGCGTGTTGATCAAGGGGCGCGGAAAATCCCGGTTACCACCTTTATCAGAGCGTTTGGACCAGAAACACCCGAGCAAGTGCTGAAACTCTTTGACGACGACCCAAAGACACAAGAGATAGTGAAAAAAACCTTTGCTGTTGACACTGCCACGACCATGGACGAGGTGTGGACATCATTCTATCGAACAATGCGTTCAGGTAATGTGGCAAGTCCAGATCGGGCAAAGCAGATTATCCAGTCACGATTTACCCCTGAGTGGTATGATATGGGCGAGTTAGGACGACTGAATTTCAACAGGCGGTTCAACCTACCAACAGACGGCGCAGCAAAAAAGCAGCGAGTGCTGACACTGGATGACATTGTGTTGATCACAAAAGAAATTGTTCGCCTGAACAACACGCCAGATGCACAAGGAGATGACATTGACCACCTCGGATCAAGGAGGGTACGGTCAGTAGGAGAGTTGGTGTATGAATCCGCCCGAACTGGCTTTATGCGTATTCGCAAGAATGTCCGGGATAAAATGCTTACCATTGATCCAAAACTATTTGATTCACCAACCAGCGTGTTGAACTTGCGCACTTTTCAGTCAACAATTCACGGTTTTTTCAATACAAATGAGCTTTCACAGCCGTTAAAGCAGCAAAATGTGCTAGACGAGATAGAGCATCTGCGCACGATTTCTGCACTGGGCGCTGGCGGTGTAGCACGAGAGCATGCGAGTGTATCAGTACGCGACATCCACCAGACACACTATGGACGCATCTGTCCGCTGCACTCACCAGAAGGGGCAAACATCGGCCTCGTGCTGCACATGGCACTCTATGCGCGTATCAATAAGTATGGTTTGTTAGAGTGTCCTTACTTTAAAGTAAAGGACGGAAGGATAACCGATGAGGCAGTGTACTGTACCGCGGACGAAGAGGAGCGATACCGTATAGCCGGTGCCGATATTGAGATTGATGAGCAAAACAAAATAACACAGGAGTCAGTGCTGGTGCGATATCAAGGGCAATATGAGCGGGTTGGTCCGGAGCAAATTGACTATATTGATGTCGCAACCGGACAAATTTTATCAGTCGCCTCAACGCTGATACCGTTTGCACACAACACACTGCCAGTGCGTGCTGCAACCGGAACCCGTATGCAACGACAAGCAATCCCATGCCTTCGACCAGAGCCACCGCTCGTATCCACTGGGTATGAGCAAGAGTTCGCCAAGGCATCAGGGAGGGTGGTAATCGCTGAGGAGTCCGGTGAAGTCACAAGCGCTGATTCAAAACATATCAGTATCAAAACAAGCAAAGGAGTGAAACGGCATGACCTTGAGGTGTTCACACTGGCTGGTTCTGCGTATTCATTTGCCAACCACCAACGACCAATTGTGTCGCCGGGAGACAAGATAAAAAAAGGTGCGGTTATTGCGGACACCGCATCAACGGCAAACGGCGATTTGTCAATCGGAAAAAATCTACGAGTCGCCTTTTTGCCGTATGATGGCGGCACTTTTGAAGATGCAATTATCATTTCTGAACGACTGGTGCGGGATGATGTGCTAACCTCAACACAGGTGAAAGAGCATGTCGCCGAGGTTCGTGAGACAAAACTGGGGTTGGATGTTATGACATCAGATATACCGAATGTCGCGGAACGAAAATTGAGAAACCTTGACGCTGAAGGAGTTATTCGAGTGGGGTCTGATGTGGTGCCGGGCGACATTTTAGTCGGTAAATTAACACCGCGCGGAGAAACACAGGTGTCCGCGGAAGAGCGACTGCTACAGTCCATTTTCGGTGACAAAGCGAAGGATATGCGGGACACATCCAAGACATTGCCGCCAGGAGAGAGTGGGAAGGTGGTATCAGTGCAGGTACGCGACCGAGACACAGAACACATCGCCGACACCAGTATTTTGAAACAGATTCGTATTGTCATCGCTGACCTGCGTCGTATTTGTGTTGGCGACAAGCTGGCAAACCGCTACGGAAACAAAGGAGTGATATCACGCATTGCACCCATTGAGGACATGCCGTTCACGAAAGACGGGGAGCCGGTCGACATTATCTTGTCTGCCCTGGGTGTTCCATCTCGTAAGAACCTCGGACAAATTTTAGAAATGCACACCGGACTAGCAGCACACGCACTAAACTACCAGGCGGTCATACCACCAATGACATCAGTAACAGAGGAGGAGTTAGAAGAGGAGTTACAAAAAGCAGGACACGCAAAAACCGGTCAAGTCGCATTATACGACGGCAAAACCGGAGAAAAATTTTCTGGAGATGTGTCAGTTGGCTGGATATACACGATGAAGTTAGAACATATGGTGCAGGATAAAATACACGCCCGATCAACGGGGCGATATTCACTGATTACCCAGCAGCCACCAGGCGGACGAGCGCGGTTCGGTGGTGGGCGATTGGGAGAGATGGAAGTATGGGCGCTGCTCGGACACGGCGCTGCGTATACGCTGCGTGAAATGCTGACCATCAAGTCCGACGATGTGCAGGGGCGGAACGCTGCATATAACGCAATTATCCACAACGAGCCGGTTACACAAATGGGAACACCGGCAGCATTCAATGTTTTGCTGTATTACCTGCGGGGACTCGGACTGAATGTAAATCTGGAGATCCCAGACAGAGACGAGCCGAAGGAGGAAGATGAAGAGCGACGAAAAAAGCACGCAAGAAGAAAGATAAATACGAAGTAACATACTATGAAAAAAACAATACGACAATCAAACAGGTTCAATGCGTTGAGCATAGGTCTCGCCTCTCCAGAGGAGGTGTTGTCATGGTCATTTGGTGAGGTGGCAAAACCGGAAACAATCAACTATCGCACACAGCGAGCAGAGCGAGATGGGTTGTTTTGCGAAAAAATATTTGGACCGGAGAACGATTTTCAATGCAGTTGCGGGAAATATAAGGGGTCGCAGTACCAAGGCATTGAATGTAGCAATTGTGGTGTAGAGATAACCCGCTCAACAGTTCGTCGTGAACGCATGGGACATGTTGACCTTGCCGCACCCATCGCGCATTACTGGTATTTGCGCAAAGTGCCGTCTCACATCGCAACACTCCTCAACCTCTCTGCGCAACAAGTGCAAAATGTGGTGTATTTCTCATCGTACTACATAAAAAGTGTTGATGAAGAAAAGCGAAAAGAGCTGAAGAAAGAAATAAAACGGGAGTTTGATGAAAAAATACAAAAAGCAACACAGGAAGAAACACACCACATGCTGCAAGATCAGTATAAAAGTCGGGTAGCGGATATTGAATCTATCCAAGAGCACAGCATTGTTGATGAGGCGCGACACGATCGCCTCAGTCGTCAATTTTCAGGGCTATTTGAAGCAGAAAAAGGTGGTGAAGTTATCTATGATCTCCTGAAAGAAATTGATTTAAAACAAAAAGAGAAAGATATTGTAGAGCAGTTAGATGGGGTGAACAAAAGCCAGAAAGAGAAGATGCAGCGACAGCTGTTAGTCGTGCGGTCACTGCTGCAATCCGGTAATAAACCGGAGTGGATGTTCTTGACCCGCCTCCCGGTGATACCCCCTGGCATTCGCCCAGTGGTGCCACTTGACGGTGGAAGGTATGCGAGTTCAGACCTGAACGACCTATACCGCCATGTGATTGTTCGGAATAACCGGCTGAAAGAGTTTATTGAGTCAAAAGCGCCAAAAATTTTTATCAACACACAAAAGCGGCTGCTGCAAGAATCGGTCGATGCCCTCTTTGAAAAAGAGATTGCCAGCAGAGGCAGAAGCTCATCTCAGCGCGGTAAAAATCGACAGTTGAAAGCGATATCAGAATATCTCAGCGGTAAAACCGGAAGTTTCCGATTAAACTTGCTGGGTAAGCGAGTTGACTTTACCGGACGATCAGTTATCGTGGTTGGATCACACTTAAAAATTGATGAGTTCGGACTACCAAAGAAGATGGCACTGGAGATATTCCGTCCATTTGTGATAGGAGAGGTGCTAAAGCGTGAGCTGGCGTACAATGTACGCGGCGCGCAACGACTATTAGATACAGAAGCACCAGTTGTGTGGGAGATTTTAGAAAAAGTAATCCAGGGTAAGTATATGTTGCTGAACCGCGCACCAACACTGCACCGTCAAAGTATACAAGCGTTCAAACCCATACTGATAGAAGGACTTTCTATCGAGCTACACCCGCTTGTCTGTAAAGCGTATAACGCTGACTTTGACGGCGACGCAATGGTGATTCATCTGCCGCTGTCCAAAGAAGCGCAGGCAGAGGCGAAAAATATACTAGTATCCACAAACAACATTATCAACCCTGCATCAGGAGAGATCAACGCGTCTCCTTCAGAGCAAGATATGGTATTAGGGTGTTACTGGGCAACCGTCGCAAAAGAAGGCGTGCAAGGAGAGGGGAGGTACTTCGGTAGCGTGAGTGAGGCAATAACCGCGTATGATTTTGGTATTGTTGATATACGCGCGAAGATAAAGGTGCTGGCTTCCCAAAAAGAAAAGTATGGGGAAAACAAAGGAAAAATTTTTGAAACAACTGTTGGACGCCTGCTCTTTAACACAACGCTGCCAAAAGAATACCCGTTTGTGAATGAAACCATTGATAAGAAAATGATTAAAAAGGTGGTGCGTGGCATTATCAACACATTTGGGAAAGAGGAGTTGGTGAAGCACCTTGATCCGATCAAGGACTTCGGCTTCCGATTCGCATCAAGGTCGGGAACCACTTTTTCGTGGAGCGACTTGCGAAGACCAGATGGACGAGAAGAGCGCATACAGGAGGGATTGCAAAAGTCAAATGAGATACAGCAACAATACGAGGAAGGTCTGATATCACTGCAAGAGCGGAAACGAAAAAATATAGATCTCTGGCAGGAAATCAAGGAGGAGTTAGGACAAATCACAAAAGACAGTGTGCCGGAAGAGTCATCTATCGGTGATATGATTCGCTCTGGCGCGCGTGGATCATTCAACGACCTCGGAGACATGACTGCGATGTTCGGTGTCGTTGACTCATCATCAGGAGAGCCGATAGAGCAGCCGGTGCTATCATCGCTAAAAGACGGTATTTCCTCGGTTGAATACTTCAATGCGTCATTCGGTGCGCGGAAAGGTGTGGCGGACACAGCACTAAAGACAGCGGACGCAGGATTCTTGTCACGAAAACTGTTTAGTGTTGCTCAAGAGGTGAAAATTGAAGACCTTGATTGTAAAACAAGCACCGGATTTACTCTGTACCGGCAGACCGCATCAGGCGCTGGCGACTCATTTGGAGAGCGAATCCAGGGGCGCTATCTGATTGAAGATGTTGCAAGCGCGGACGGGACAGTAGTAGCGAAAAAGAATGAACTGATAGGAGTAACGCTGGCAGAAAAAATAGACGCTGATGAGCAGGTGGAGAAAATACGGGTTCGTTCACCGATTACTTGTCGCCACGCACGGGGGATTTGTGCGAAGTGTTACGGTGTGGACAGAACAACAAATGAAATTGTTGATATTGGTGAGCCAGTCGGCACGATAGCGGCGCAATCGGTTGGTGAGCCGGGAACACAGCTAACTATGCGTACTTTTCATGCAGGTGGTGTCGCAACGGCAGGCGGAGACATCACCGCTGGGCTACCACGAGTAACTGAAGTGTTTGAGC
>JGIcombinedJ30088_10000320_pt1 | contig 52357 bp, 45 predicted proteins | sample PinacodermPK_FD_30088 | JGI IMG/M metagenome (IMG submission 30088)
ACTCCGCTTCGTTGATCGAACGCACACAGCGTGCGTTTCTTCCTGGCGCTTGTGACGCCGTCTGATGGGGGCGTCCACTCCATCGCTATCGCCGGAAGGGCCGGGAGCGTTTCCTGTCGGACGACGAGATCGGCCGGCTCTCTGAGAGACTATCGGCGCAGGTCGCTGCCATTCGATTCTTTCTGACAACGCCCAACAGGTCCCTACAGCGTCTCGAATTTGACCACCAGCTTCAGGTTCCAGCAAGGATCTGAATCTCGTTCTTACGCCAGGGTCACGAAACGATACGCAATTACCCGGTCTTGCGACCCTTATCATCCAACCGGATCAAGCCGGCCATACGGCGCGCAAGAAAAGAAGGACAGAGAGAACCATGAGAACGAAAAGCGCAGCCCTCTTGAAGTTCTCGGGGTCCGTCTTGACGAAGCCGCGGTTGCCGACCATCGCGCCGGCGATGAGGATCGGAAGAAAGACCGCGGTCCGCCAGAAGACGCTCGCGCCGATCAAGCCCTGGGCCGCGAACATGGCCGTTCCAACGCTATCGGTACCGATGAAGTAGGCAATGATCGAGGCGCGTCCAGCCGTCACGCCGACCGGCGACGAGAAGTAGAACAGAATTACCGGTGGACCGACAATTCCCATGCTTCCGTTCAGGATGCCGGCCATCAGTCCGACACCGACGGTGGCCGGCCGGCCCGGTTCCTTCGAGAGCGCGAAACCGCGCAGGATCAGGATTGCCGCGACGAGGACGACGACGGCCAGCGCCATTCTGACGGGCGCCGCGGGCAGATTGGCAAGCGCATGAATGCCGACCGGCGTTGCCGTCCAGGTGCCCAGAAGCAGCAACGCGATGGATCGCCACCGTATGTCCTGCCAGATCTGCGGCAGAAGGACGATGCTGGTGACGACTTCGAACAAGAGAACCATCGGGACGACTTCCAGGGGCGGAAGCACAATGGAGAGGCTGGCCATCCAGAACATCGACGCCCCGAATCCGGTGAAACCCTTGAGGTAGGCACCGGCCAACACCGCAACCACACTGAAGAGGAAACTCCATGTGTCCAAGCCAGTTGCCTCGAGCGTAGCGATCGCGAACTCGTTCATGCTTTCAGCGCTTCCTCACCGATCATGTGGGCCGCCGCGCTGTCTTCGTCGAAGGTGCCGGCCTCGTAATTGTCGATCCAGATCCGGATCAGGGTACGGGACAGGTCGCGGCGCCCTGCCGGGCCTTGAGCGTCAATCCTTCGAATGCCCGGCGCACCGGTCAAATTGTTTCAAGCCACCCTTCCGGCTCCAGGCGCCCACTCCGGGGGGCCGGCAATGCCTCCGCGACTTTGGTCGTGACCCTTTGCGCGGCCGCTTGCAGGCCATTGTCGCCGGTTCGGTGAGCAGATCCAGACCTACGACGATGGCTGGAACGATTTCATCGGTCTGTTCCCGGTCATGGCCGGCTCGTGCCGGGTCATCGACGTGGCGACTGGCTTGGCGAAGGCAACTTCAAGGATCTGTCACGTCATCCATGGGAACCAGGTTTCTTTCGTGGAATCCAAGGTAGCATCCGGGCGCATCCGTCCGCGAGAGCCATAGATTTCCATCACGTTGAGCAAGCGGACGATCGCGTCGAAAGTGATCTCCGATTCGGTCGGCTTCGGGCGCGGCGTTCCGAGTGTCGTCAAAGAAATCGCGTTGGGAATCCTCGGTGACGCGATGCCAGTGGAGGCTGGGCATCACGCGGAACTCAACCGGCGAGCCGGATAGGCAGCGAAGACCTCCGGGGACAGTGCGGCCTTCTGCCACGGCAGGGTTCATATCCGCAACTCGACCCCGGTCTGCAGGTTTCGGCCGTCCAGCCCACCGAGGGCGCCGAGCGTATAGGTCGAACGGCTGCCGCGCGCGGACGAGTGAAACGTCGATCCCGCCAGCCACCGGCCGCAAATGGACTACGACGGTCCAATGATGCGTGCGAGTTTCGGTACCGCTTGCCCGAGGGCGTCCTCGGAAACTCCTGCATAGCCCAGATGCAAGCCGGCACGCCCGTCGGAACCCATCCAGTAGCCGGACAGCGGCGCCAATGCGAGTCCTGCGCGCGCGCCAGCAGCTGCAACGGCGCGGTCATCGAGTCCATTGACGAACCAACCGGCGACTTGCATGCCTGCATCGCAGGGAACGAGTTCCATCACATCCGAAAGATGTTCCCGGACCAGCGAAAAGAGACGTGCTTGGCGCCTTGCGTACAGCGCTCGCATATGGCGCACGTGCCTTCCATAGTGGCCGCCATCGATGAAATCGGCGAGTGCTCCCTGCACCGGCTGCGGCACTGATTGGCCGGTGTTTCTTACCGCGTGGGCAAAGGCAGCCGCCAGACCCTCAGGCGCAATGACGTAACCAACACGCAGAGCGGGAAACATCGTCTTCGAGAAGGTGCCGACGTAAGCCACCCTGCCGTTGGCATCGATGCCCTGCACGGCGGCGATCGGCCGCCCGCGGTATCGGTACTCACTGTCGTAGTCATCCTCGATTACGAAGGCACCAGCACGTTCGGCCCAGTCGAGCAACCGCAGACGACGCGCGAACGACAGCGTGGCACCGAGCGGGAATTGGCAGGAAGGCGTAATGTAAGCAAGCCGTGCATTGGGACACCGTGCCTCTCCCTCGGCAACATCAAGCCCTTCCGTGTCGACAGGGATAGGCTCGATGCGGGCGCCCGCGCCCAGCAATGCGGCCCGCGCGCCGGCATATCCCGGCTCCTCGATCCAGGCCGGATCCCCGCGGTCGATCAGCAATCGAACGCAAAGATCCAGTGCAGCTTGCGCACCCGCTACGACGACGACCCGTTCCGGAGAACACCTGACTCCACGGGTCGCCGTGACATATGCGGCGATTGACGCGCGTAGTCGCGGATCGCCCGCGGCATCGCCAAAGCCGAGCCGCGCGTACTCCGGGGAGCGCGCATGACGGGCCAGGATGCGTGCCCACACCCGATGTGGAAAGGCCTTGATGTCCGGCAATCCCGGTTGGAACGCCCCATCCAACGGCCCCGGTGCACCTCGGCCCACATCGACGATCGCCTTCCCGCGCGCCGAGAGTGGCGATTGCGTGCCTCCGGCTGCGTCCCCGCGACTCTTCGGGACCTTCCGTACAGTCCGGGACAGAAGTTCGGGCTCAAAGTCGGCCACCCAGGTGCCATCGCCGACACGGGAGCGAAGGAAGCCCTCAGCCGCAAGCTGCTCGAAGACCGCTATCACCGTATTTCGTGCAACACCCAGCTCAAGCGCGGATGCCCGGGTCGAGGGTAGTCGCGTGCCGGGGTCGAGACGTCCGTCGAGGATGGCCTTGCGCAAACCATTGTAGATCTGTTGATAGAGCGGTACGCCGACCTGGCGGTCGGCGCTGATACCCATCGGCAGAAGGTTCAGATTTCTCACGATGCGATCCAATGGCTCTACAAAAGAGCAAATAATTGGCACTTACATTCGAACCATTCTACCCAGATTCTGACGCCATTACAACGCTGTGTGGGTGCTGCCGACCAGGAAGCCTCTCGCCAGGTTTCGGACCGCGATCTGGCGTGACGCGCTGATCCCACGGAGAAAATGATCTCAAATGACTATTTCAAACCGTGGGACGCAAAATGCAGTGCTAGCATTGCGCTCTTCAATGGCAAGTGCGCTTTGCTACGGCTGCATTACAAGCCTTGCCAGCCTGGCAATCTCGTATGGTGTGCAGGTAGAACTCCTCATAATCGCTCGAAGTGTCGTGGTTTCGCTTCTCTGCGCCACCCTATTGGCAATGAGATGTGAGAGCCTGACGATCAGACGGTTTGAACTGACCAATTTGCTCGTTATGTCCGTGACGATTGTACTTACCTCCTTCTTCCAGTTGACTGCAATCAAGCACATCAGCGTGGGTCTAACAGTGTTGTTGTTTTTTACATTTCCGGTACTTGTTGCATTACACGACTGTCTACAGCGGCAGAGCCTCGTTCAGCCAAGCGTTGTTGCACTTTCGATTTTTGCCTTTGTCGGCGTTGCCGTTGCCACAGGTGCAAAGTTCGATCATTTGGACTGGCTTGGCGTGATGTTCGCATTCCTTGCAGCCATCTCGATGGCTTGCTCGATTCTCGTGGCCAGAAGATCATTGGTCGCAACACCAGTCCTCAACCTGGCCCTCGGGTCGAATCTTGCGGCCTCCGCGTTGGCATTGATGCTGTGGTTTGTAAGTGGGCAATCGTCATTACTGTCCACTGATGGCGACATCGGCCTGAGCATCACACTGACGATTCTTGTTGGTGTCTTGTTTGCTTTCGGAATGTTATTCCAGTTCCACAGCATCAAGCGTATTGGCAGTACACTCACTTCAATTGTTCTGAATTGCGAGCCAGTACTTGCACTGGTCGCAGCCAGATTGATCATCGGCGAAGAAATAGAAATCGGAACAGTAGTTGGTGCAATTCTGATCGTGCTTTCGATACTTGTGGCAACAAGCAAGATGCCACACCGTTGGGAAAGAGAAGACGTGGATGCCAGCAGTCAGCATCGGGGCAATTCCTAATTATGAACTGGCGGTACGGCTCCACTATGCTCCACCGGTCACACGCCTTCGCCGAAAACCGTCAATGTGCTGGCATTCAACTTGGGTCAGCTGCCAGAGATACATCGGAGATTCAAGCTATCGTCGCGCAGAAGGCGAAGCGGGAGGGAGCTGATGCGGGCAGTCCTTTTGCATATGAGTTCATTCTCAGCACTGGCCCTTCTGGTTCCCCATTTGGATCTCCATACACCCTCCAATCACTCTTTCAATCAATGGGAGACGCTCTGAAACCAACAACATTCGCCAGAGCGCCACCGCAATGGGACTGTTGGCACTTGCTTCTACTCGAGCACATCTATCGGCGGACACGGCAGATTGTACCCGTCGTTTTGATCACTTTGGACGGTGGGTTGCATGCTACCCAGGAATCACTCGCTAATAGGTGTTTTTCTGATATTCTTTGCGATCTTGGTTGCGACTCTGGCCGACGTCATTGCGAAATCGATGTCTGTATCGGTATCCGAAGCCCAGCTAATGTTTCTGAGGAGCGTGACGGGTTTGGTTATGGTGTTTGCCTTGATGTACATTCGGCACACAAGAAGGCGCATCTCACTCATAAATTTCAGTCGAATGAAGCTTCACATTGTTCGATCAGTCATTTGGTGTTTTTCAGTGTATCTGATGTTTGTCGCCCTCTATTCTGCGCCGATCGCGGATGTGAGCGTGCTTCTTCTGACGGAATCACTCTTCATAATACCATTGGCCGTATTATTCCTGAATGAAAAACTTACCCGCTCGAGGCTATGGGTCATCTTTCTCATGTTGTTCGGAACAATTTGCATATTGCTTCAGGACTTTTCAGGGCAATTGCAGCTTTCTCCAAAGGGATGGGCCGCTGCCCTTGGAGCGGCATTTCTTGGAGCTATAATCTCCATTATTCTGAAGTCGATGGCAGAAAAGGATGAGCTTCTGGAATTCTTGTTCTACTCGTCCATCGTTGGGAGTCTTGTATTTTGTTTTCCGGCAATAATGGATTGGCAATCAATCTCTGCTTCTGTGTTCGCCGCCATTACTGTCATGAGCATTTGCTTGCTCGTAACGCAAGCATTGATTGTGCAAGCATTTCGCTATTCCGACGCCATAGTGCTCACCCCATTTTTTTTCCGTTTCGGTTCCCTTTGGAGTCATTGCTGGATGGCTTGTCTTCAGCGAGGTGCCGAGTTGGCTCTTCTGGCCGGGGTGTATCGTGATCGTTCTTGCTGCGCTATTGGCTGATAGAGAGTGAATGAGACGCCTTTCATGCCACGTTCAATTGTGTCAGCGGCGTCAAATATCCAGACCAGAGGGCAATCCCCAGCGGGGGCTTTTCCTGTGTATTGAGGGACTGTGTGAGGTTCGGCAGAGAATAGGATCCGGAAACTCAAGGAGGGCACATCCCGAGTGGAGTTTCCGGATGGAGCAGGGTTGACTAGCGGTTGGTGCGCTTCTTTGCGCCCGCAGATTTGGTGGGGTCGGCTCATTGCGCGGTCAAAGGCGGCGCAAGGGGGAAACCTTCCCGGCAGGTGTTCGAAGTATCAATCGTCATCCAGGATACCGGTGGCCATACCATCGATACTGACCGTGTTCTTACGTTTCCAATAGTTGATGACGCCCCCCGGGCCCATCTGTTCATAAAACGGAACCAGCTCCTCTTCGCCGCGGTTCTTCACGAACCGCATGAACGGCACGCCGCTCCCGCAGGAGGTCTGAATGAGATCAATTTTCAAGTCAAAGATCTGCCGCGACCCCGCGAGGGGGGAGAAAGCGGTGGCCTTCTCCTCCCACTGTGCGTCGCGGGGATGGCTGGTCCTGGCCTGCCCGTAGACGCGCAGAATCATCGGACGGCCCTCGAAAGCGCAAAACATCAGGGTCATCCGACTTGATGCGCGCAGATGGGCGGCAGTCTCGTTGCCACTGCCGCTCAGGTTGAGCCATCGGATCCGCGTGTCGTCGAGGATGCGTAACGTGTTCATGCCCTTGGGTGACACGTTCACACGGCCGTCGGGTGCCGCCGTTGCCACAAAGAACAGGGGCTGGTGTTCGATGAATGCGCATAATTTTGGGTTTAACTTCGTGCCGATCCCCATGGGTTCTCCCTCCGATTGGTGTGTGAGTCGCGTCGGGCCGGAGCCGCAGCGTGGCGCCGGCAAGTGACAGTGCGCCTCCCGTCGAGCCTCAATTGCAGCCGGTGCGTCGGTACCAAGTCACCAGGAGACCGGCCGTCTGCCATGGTCCGGCGCGCGGCGAGCCGGGGGCCAAACTCTGCGTCCAGGGGCGAGAGTCCTGCGCGGGTCGGCGTCATACCTGCCACCGTTTCAGGGGCCCGACTCGGATGGGCGGGCTGCCTCACGCCGATATTCGCGCTGTCAACCCGCGAGCCAGGTACCAGGCGAGCGTAGCGAGCACCACAACGCCGCCGGCGACCGTCGACATCCGCAGAATCTCGGAGAGGATCAGCCAACTCCACAGCGGCGCGAGCGGCATCTCAAGTGCGCCAAGCAAGGCGGCCTCGGCGGCTCGAATCCGCAGCAACCCCTCAGCCAGCAGCACCGTGGCTGCGGCATGAACGATACCGAACCCGGCCAGCAGAACCAGTTCATGCACTGAGACGTCGAGCTGAGCGCCCATCGCCCAGACTGTTGCAACGAGCTGGAGGCAGGAAACCGGACCCACCGCCAAGGTCATGGGACGGTCGGGATGACGCCGGATGATGACCATCATCAAGGCCATCAGCGCAGTCATGCCGAGAGCCAGGAGGTCGCCGCTCAGATCGGGACTGCCCACCGAGCCCCCCACCATCACGGTGACGCCAGCGAGGCAAGACCCGGCCGCTACCAAGGTGGTGAGACCGGGCGTCTCGCGCATCCACACCCACGCGATGGCGGCGGCGACGAAGGGCGCGGTGGCGTAGACGATGGCGACGTTGGCGACTGCGGTGTTCTTGAACGCCGCGATGAAGCAGACGGTCGCCGCGCTGCTGACGGTTGCAGCTGCCCATCCCGCCCAACCCAGACGCGTCCAGTCCACGAGTCCGGCCCGGCCCCGACGCCACACCAGCCAAGCCGACATGGCTCCTCCGGCCAGGAGCCCTCGCCAGAGCAGCACAGTCCATACGTCCGCCTCGACCCCTTTGGTGAAAATCCCAGCCGTGCTCCACGCGACTGCCGAAAGCACAACGAGGACGCGGCCGAGCGTGACTTGATACCCGTGATCGTGGGTCAGGACGGTCTCCGAATCCGGTGAGTTCGAAAGGGAGTATCGCGGAGAGCTCCTGACAGCGTGATGTCAGGAGCGACAGAGGCCTGGCGCTGATGAATCTCCCGTCGAGATGCCTTCCGCTCTGCGGGATGTTTCCGCCAGGCCCGAAATCACCCGTGGGATCGCCATGACCGCATGCCCTCGGCCGGAGTTACCCAGGCATCCCAGAATTCTGTAGCGGGACGTGGCGGGAAGCGGCGATCTATCGAACACTGACAACCGGTGTTCACTATCGGAGATATCAGATACAAATCGGGGGCAATCCCCTTCCGAAAGTCTTGATCCCCGGATTTCGGAACATGGAGACGGAGGCATTCGATCATGCGTCGCGCAGACCGCCTCTTCGAGCTGATTCAGTTGCTGCGCCGCGCGCGCAAGGCGGTCACGGCCTTGCAGCTTGCCGAAGCGCTGGAGGTTGCCCCGCGCACCATCTATCGCGACGTCGCGGCACTGACGGCCATGCGGGTGCCGATCGAGGGTGCAGCTGGTGTCGGCTACATCATGCGGCCAGGCTATGACCTGCCGCCGTTGATGCTCGACGGCGAGGAGGTCGAGGCGATCGAGGTTGGGTTGCAGCTTCTGAACCGGACCGGCGATCGGGAGCTGCAAGCGGCTGCCCGCCGCGTCGCCGCCAAGATCGCCGGTGTTCTGCCCGCGCCGCGCGCGGATGAGATGGACGACGGCCGGTTCGTGGTCTCGGACTTCGGCACACCGGCGGCACCCAACATGGGTATGCTGCGGTCCGCGGTCCGGGACAACCGCCGCCTTGCCCTCTTCTACCGCGACGAGCGGGAGCGGCTGACCGAACGCAGCTGCTTGCCCCTTGCCGTCATTTACTACACCGAGGTCACGGTGCTGGCGGCCTGGTGCGAGTTGCGCGACGATTTCCGCCACTTTCGCGCAGACCGCATTGTTACCTGCCATGAGACCGGCGACAGCTTCGCCGGGTTGGCCCCGAAGTTGCGGGAGGACTGGCATGCCAGAGCGAGTCTGCCCTGCCGGGGTGTCGAAGCCTTCGCGGCTGGACCGAGGACGGGTCGAACCACGGCCGAGCGATAGTTCCGGCAAAGCGAAGTTGACACCTGCATCCGGTCAAACGTCGGAAGCGCTCGCAGCTGCCCCCTGGCCCAAGGCCCGCATCCGTCTCCTGTGGTCGGGCCTACGGCCCGTCGTCAAGACCCAAGGGAGGAGCCCGCCGCCGTCAGCACGCCATTCCGGCCGAGGCCTGCAACAGATTTCTAGGACGTGCGACGGGGCACGTTGCGGGCAAGTTCCTCGAACCACTTCGGAACATCTCGCGGGTCGCCGTCGGCAACGCGCACCAGACCATCAAAATGCCGCGCCAGGCTGCGCACGCGTTCCGCCTGACGAAAGGCGAGCGTCACGGACCCAACGTAGATCACGCCGAGCAACGGGCCGAACACGGTCATCGGTGCAGAGAAGATCTGGTGCGCGTCATAAATGAAGATGCGCAGGGTGGGGTAGAGCTGCTCGCAGACCTGCGCCATGCGCTCGAGCTGCGAAGAGCGAGCTGCTGCCCCGAGCCCGCACCAATAGCCCTCCCCGCGCGCAAAGCTCTCGATCTCGTGACGCGGCAGCGCAACTTCATAGTCGGACATGTTCTGTCGCATCCAGTCCATCCGAGCCTCCATCGCCGCGATGGCCTGCCCCGGCGTCTTGCCGAGATGGGCGCGATACTCCCACTCAAGCACATCGCGGGTCTTGAGAAGTTCGGGCAACGACGTGGGAACGTGCCGGACCTTGTACCCCGCCGCTTCCTGGTGCCATTCAAGAAGCCGGTCATCGGATGATGTGCGAGCGGCCGCTTCCACCCGTATTCCATCTTCCACGACGTCGCCCGGCCGCTCCATGCGCTCGGTCAGCGCCGCAAGCCAATCCAGACTGACACCGAGCGCCGATGCGCAATTTGCCGCGAGATGGACGCTGGGCAACTGCACACTTCCTTCGGCCAGGATCTTTCCGATGGTCGAACGCTGGGCACCGGTGGCGCTGGCAAGAGCGCTTCGATTCATGCCGGCGCTCTCCATGGCAGCCAGCATTCGTTGCCGAAACTGTACGGCTCGCTCACGCTTGTCCATTGGATTGACCCACATAGAATTAATTCTCCTGCCGATAATATTATGTAGATAATTTGCCCAATTCAACATTCGTCATCGCGTACCCATCTTTGGGGAGCATCGGCAATGAAGGGAGCACGGCGTTGGATACGAAGCGGCGAACGCTCGTCAAGGCGGTGGTCTGGCAGCTGCTGGGCTTCGCCACCATGACGCTGACGGGCTGGATCTTCACCGGCTCCGCGACCCAGGGCGGCGCGATCGCCGTCACCGGAGCGTTCTGCGGCTTTGTCGTCTACGTCATCTATGAACGTGTCTGGTCCCGAATACGTTGGGGACAGCTCCACACGCACAGTGGCGATCAAGGGCGCCTTCCAGATGAATGCCTTGCCGCCCGCCCGGACTCCAACCTCGACTTGCGGAAGCGCACGATGCGGCTGGTCACACGTGCTTCGTTTCCTGCTCCAGAGGCCATGCTCGGAGCGGCATCCGGATCTGCACGTCGGACTTCGGACACGTCACAGAGCCCGACGTCGTCGCGGTTCGCCGCCGAGTCCTGCACGGCGAGCCAATTCATGATCGTGTCGCGATCACATGCGGCGAATGACCCGGCAGTCGGGCGCCACAGCGCAAGGATCCCAAGTGAAGGCCTTCCTTTCAGGCCACCTTTCTGCTAGATTCGTGGCTCCCTCACCCGGGACCGGTGGCAAGGCCTTGGTGTCTTCCCGGCAATCGGGATCACTGATGACAGAGTGCGGTGTCAACGCCGTGGTGTCGTGCGCGGTTCCCGGGGCAATGACCAAAGAAGAAGAAAGGGTCAGCAGGTTACCCGACAATGACAAGCGAACAGCTCAATCTCAAACCCGGTGATCACGTTGTGTACCCGACACATGGTCTCGGCAAGGTCGAAAAGGTGGAAACCCAGACGATCGGCGGGGCCAACCTCGAAATGGTGGTCGTCAACTTCGAACAGGACAAGATGATCCTGCATGTTCCCATCGCCAAACTCTCCTCTTCGGGCATGCGCAAACTCTCTTCGAAGGATATCATGAAGAGTGCGCTCACCACCCTGAAGGGGCGGGCCCGCAAACAGCGATCCATGTGGAGCAGACGTGCCCAGGAATACGAAGCCAAGATCAATTCGGGTGACCCTGTCTCCATCGCAGAGGTCGTACGCGACCTCCACGTCAGGGTTGGCGAGCCCGAGCAATCCTACAGCGAACGGCAACTCTACGAGGCCGCACTTGATCGACTGTCGCGCGAACTCGCGGCTGTCGAGGGCGTCAAGCAGGATCAGGCGGAAGGCAAGATCGAGAAGTCCCTGCGAGCCGCCTGATTCCCTCCCCTCCTGGTGTGCCTTTGGCCCTGACCGCAGGATCCCATGAACACGCAACGGGAGAGGGCGGCAACTCCGGCACTCGATCCCGACCGGTTCGCCGTCTTCGGAAGCTGGCGCCGCATCTGGGCCGTCGCATCGATCAACGGCCGGCGCAAGAGCCTCGTTGCCCTGCATGACGTTCTCGCCGATCGGTTCCGTTTCGGTGACCGTCTCGTCTATCTGGGCAACTACTTCGGTGATGGTGAGGACCCCGTCGGTACGCTTGATGAACTGATCGCCTTTCGGCGGGCAATTCTCGCCATGCGCGGCATGGCGCCCGGGGATATCGTGTTTCTTCGCGGCAGTCAGGAAGAGATGTGGCACAAGCTTCAGCAACTTCACCTGGCGATGGACGCTTCCGGCGTGCTTTCATGGATGCTGGAACAGGGAATATCGGGCGCCATCGAATCCTACGGGCACTCGGCCGAGCAGGGATTACAGGCTGCCGGTCGCGGAACGCAGGCCCTGATGTCCTGGACTTCCAGGCTGAGGGAAGCCATGCACCGCCATCCAGGGCACAATGCCCTGATGAGTCAGCTCAAGCGGGCCTGCCTGACAGCCGATCGTACGTTGTTGTTCGTGCACGCCGGTCTCGACCCCGGGCGGCCACTCGAGATCCAGTCCGACGCCTTCTGGTGGAATCCGGGAGGATTCCGGGCCCTCAACAAACCCTATCGCAACATCCGCTACGTGGTCCGCGGCTTCGATCCCGACCAGCGCGGCGTTGACATCGGCGACTACCGGGCGTCGCTCGATGGCGGAACGCAACGAAGCCTGGTGGCAGGCTGTTTCGACAACGAAGCGCGCCTCGTTGACCGCATCACCATGTAACCGGCGAAGATGAGGCACATGACCCGCAATCTGAGAATCGATGGCGACCGCCTGTGGGATGCCATCATGGAAATGGCCCGAATTGCGGCCACCGAGAAGGGCGGCAACTGCCGCCTTGCCCTGACCGACGACGACCGCGAGGGGCGCGACCTCTTTGTTCGCTGGTGCGAGGCGGCCGGCATGACATGTACCGTCGACCGCATGGGAAACATTTTTGCCCGCCGCCCGGGCATGAACCCGCAAGCCCTTCCCGTCGCCACCGGCAGCCATCTCGATACCCAGCCCACCGGCGGCAAGTTTGACGGTGTCTATGGCGTACTCGCCGGACTCGAGGTCGTACGCACGCTCAACGATGCACAGATCGAGACGGAGGCGCCCATCGAGGTAATCTGCTGGACCAACGAGGAAGGGGCGCGGTTTGCTCCTGCGATGATCGGTTCAGCCGTGTTCTCCGGGAACTTCAGTCTCGAATACGGTCATTCGCGTACCGACGTCGAGGGCAACACCCTCGGCGGGGAACTTGAACGCATCGGCTACCTCGGGGACGAGAAACCGGGCGGTCATCAGTTGGGGGCTCATTTTGAGGCCCACATCGAACAGGGACCCATCCTCGAGGCAACGGGCAAGACCATCGGCGTCGTGACGGGCGTTCAGGGAACGCACTGGTTCGACGTCCGCCTTGCCGGCATGGAAGCACATGCAGGACCCACTCCGATGGAGATGCGCCACGATGCCGTCGTCGCGGCGGCCGCACTGATCGGGGAAATCAACGGCCTTGCCCTTGGGGAAGCGCCTCACGGCCGCGCCACATGCAAGATCGACAGCTGCATGCCGTCCGGCACCCGGAACACCATCGCCGGAGAGGTGGCCCTGACCGTCGATCTCAGGCATCCCGACAAGGCGGCCTACGAACGCATGGCCAGATCCCTCGATGAGGTCGCGGCACGCACGGCATCGGCCACCGGTGTCGCCATCGAGGTGGAGAAGATCTGGTCGTCACCACCCATCGAGTTCGATTCGGGGTGTATCGATGCGGTACGCAGCGCTGCCGCGCTGGCGGGCTGCGATCACATGGACATGGTGTCGGGCGCCGGCCATGACTCCGTCTATGTCAGCCGGGTGGCGCCAACGGCCATGATCTTTGTTCCCTGCGAGGGGGGCATCAGTCACAACGAGACCGAACATGCCACACCCGGTGATCTCGCGGCAGGGTGCAACGTGCTGCTCCATGCCATGCTCGAGCGCGCCGGACCCGTCACTCGAGACGGACAACCTTGACCAGCATGCCGGGAGCAAGATCGGTCTCCTCGTCGAAACCGTTCAGCACCAGGAACCGTTCCCGGCGGTGGTCCTCGAACGCCATCATCCGGCTCAGTGAATCGACGGTATCGCCCGGGGTGACCTCGACGATCCGGACGCGCAACGGGCCGGCCGCTTCAGCCTCATCCGCCGACAACCGCCTGAAACTCGCCAGCGTCCTTTCTGCCAGATCGTCAAGGACGCCGGCCTCGCCCGCCGGCATGGAGAACAGGAACCGGGCCACCCGGCCCGGGTTGAGGGCAATCGCCACCATCCGGTAGAGCCTGTCGGAGCCATCGGGGGAAGCGCGGAAACGTCCTCCGGCCGCCTGGAATCCCGCAACCTCGAAGACCTCGGGATCGTTGACCCTTACGCGCAGTTCATCCGCCCACCGGTAGAGGTGGGGTGTCGCGCCGCGGTGGATGTCCTCGACGCCATCGAATGTGACAAGGGTGCCGGCATCGTCGTAAGCACGAACCTGGCCGTTGACCCGGAACATCGCCAGGCCTTCCGGTACATCGAAGGCGAATCGCCATGCGGGATGCACGAAGCGGCGTTCGAGGATGCGCCCCTGGTCCGCGCGCTCACCATGGGCGATACCGTCAATCATCCGCAGATAGGACTCCCGGTTGAGAATGCGCGTGTCGGCCGAGGACCGGGCCTCATCGGCGGCCAGGACGACACGATCGGCTGCCCGGGGATAGGTCGCAAACCAGCGTGTCAGAAATGACGGGTCGCGATCGAGAGGCGATAGCGCATCGAGCAGGTCCGAGTGGCGTTCCAGCTGTCTGAGAAAAGTGGCCATGGCGTATGGATCGTAGCCGGCACGGGCGAGGTAGCGGACCCCGAGGGTGTCGGACTCGATTTCCTGCTCGCGGCTGAATCCGGCGATGACCGCATGGGCCGTCAACCCGGAGAGGTCGGTGGCCAGCCCGCCGTAGTCGAGATGCGACGTCGATGCATCGACCACCGTGACGGCAATCTCGGCAACCCGGGCCCAGGTGAGACGCTGCGCCGTATGGCGGGCGGCCACATGGCCGATCTCGTGACCGATCACGCCGGCAAGTTCGGCCTCGTTGTTGGCGAGCGCAAGCAGCCCGCGTGTCACGTAGATGTAGCCACCCGGCAGGGCGAAGGCATTGACAACATCCGTGTCGAGAACCGTCACCGTCAGAACCTGGGAGGAGATGTCCGATGCCGCCAGTATCCTGGCGGACACCATGGCCACGTAGGCATTGATCCGGGGAAGCTCCTCGTAGAGGCCGTACTCGTTGAGGATCTCCGGGTGGTGTTCGGCGCCGATCGCCCGTTCCTCGTTTTCGCTGACGAGCGAGAACATCGATCCACCGGTGGCGGGATTGTTCGTGCACCCCGCCGCCGTCAGGAAGAAAGCACAGCAGGCGACCAGCAGCGGGACGCAGCGCCCGGTATCAGCCATCCTCGATGACCAGAGGCTCGAGATGGGCGCGTATGTCGTCGGGAATGGTCTTCTTGACCCGTTCCGCAAGATCGAAACACAGCGTCGTGCACCGCAGACGCGCCGTCACCGCACCGGTCGTTCCATGGCGCATCGTCGAACGGAAGGTGACCGAGGAGTTGCCCAGTTTCTCGACACCGGATTCGATGACCAGGGGATCGTTGACGATCATCTCGTCCACGAAATCGATCTCCACGCGGACGTCGACAAATCCCAGGTTGTCCGCCTCCAGCCTTTCCCGCGTGACGCCCGAGCGCTGGATCATGTGCCAGCCCGCCATGTCGAACTTCGCATAGTACTGGACAGCATTCATGTGGCCCTGGTGATCGCAGTCCCAGGTCGTCACCATCGAACGGTGTGTCTCGATCCATCCGCCCATGGTGGAAGGATTACTGTGCCAGGGCCGGCAAGGCAATCACCGGAACGCAGCAGGTGCTCGAGCGACTCGGGGGCCCTTCCCCGCTGGGCAAGACTTGCCGGGCAATCCTCGTCATCATGCATTGACCTGGCCCGGCCTCGAGGTCAGGAACCCGTCAGCAGGGAGCCACATCGAGGGGGCAGGTCATGATTGATGTCTAGTTGAGGTTGCGGGCCACGTCGCGGGCAACCTCCTCGCCCGAGAGTCGCGCGCCAGCGGCCGTTGCCCACAGCGACCGGTGGCAGGCCTCGCCCGCGAAGAAGATCCTCTCGCCGACCGGTTGCCGCAGCACGGACCGCAGGACATGGGCGCCCGGCTCGGCCGAGGCGTAGGAGCCCAGGGTCAGCGGGTTTTGACCCCATGAGGTGACCGCACCCTTCACGAAGCGGCTGTCGATGCTGCTTCCCAGCATTCCGCGCAGTTCGCCCATGGCGTAATCGATACGGGCTTCGGCTGATTCCTCCTCAAGGTCACGAGCCCAGCTGCCGCCGACATCGCAATAGGCAAGCCCGTGCCCGCCTGCGTTCGTGAGCACGCCGAAGCCCTTGCGGTCGTGGCTCATGCGGAACAGCAGATAGCCGTCGGGACCCATGCCGAAGACATCTTCGGAGAACTGCAGCGCGATGTGGTTGTAAAGCCCCATGGAAATCCTCTCGAAGGACTCCAGCTTGCGCGCCGGAAGCACCGGGGAAAAGACGATAGCTCCGGACGCCAGGACACCGGTCGATACCGTGACGACGACGGCACGGGCGCGAATCGAGCCCTGGTCCGTCTCGACGACGACCCCATCTGCGCTCCAGTCGATGCGCGTGGCCCTGGTGCCGAGCGACACCGGGACGTTGCCGGCCCAGTGGGCTATCAGGGCGCCGAAACCCTCGCGGCAGTACCAGTCCGCGCCGTCGGCGCCACTCCACCAGTCGACGACGGAGAAGTCCTCGAGATCCTTGCCCATGCTCCAGGGTCCGATGCCGAAGGCCGCCGTCGCCGACCAGGGACCCTCGATTCCTGCCACAGCCTCGGCGGCGGAGATATCGTTGCCTTTCTGACCATGAGCGCCGATGGCTCCGTAGAGTTCGTTCCAGGCGTTCCAGAGCGTGTCCTTCTCCCGTGCGTCCAGCTCACGGTCGCCGTCGAACACACGATAGTTGTCCGGCGCCCGGTAGATGTCGAAGCCATGCTTGCGACCGTAGGTCACGAAGGGGTTGCTTGCGCCAACATGGAGCCAGTGGGCACCGTGGTCGTAAGGCACGCCGAAGGTGGTCGTCTCGGTGTAGGCGCGTCCGCCAATCCTGGGGGCAGCCTCGATCAGGGCGACCTCGAGGCCACGTTCCATGAGCATCCGGGTTGCCGCCAGTCCCGCGGCCCCGGCGCCGATCACGATCACGTCGGGATTGGATGGAACCTGGGCGCGTACAAGGCGAGGAGCGACCAGCGTCGCGCCGAGACCGGCAAGGAACGAGCGACGGCCGATGTCGGGCAGGCCAGGACGGCTCACGGATCGAGCCTTCGACGGCGGGGGAGTGTACATCGAGGGTCATGCCTTTGCTGGTGGAAACAACGACGGCACTGGAGATTCCAGGAACATCCGAACGATGGACCCGACACCTCGACGGGTTGCCGCGTCACCGTGAACTCGATCGCCGCCGGCAGCAACAGGTCGACCGGGGTCGACATCGTCCTCAGGTCGCCCGAGGGAGTCTACCGAATTCCACACGAAGTCAACCTGGGCTTGACGACAGCCGGGCCTGGCGGCAGCGTTCGCCGAGGGACGACAACTCGGAAACGTCACAGGAGAACAGGGCCGGGGCCACTGAAGGAATTCCTCTTTCGGCACACGCCTGCAGGACCCCCCGACTCCTGATGCTCTCCGGCGTCGGTCCCGCCGACGCGTTGCGACGCCACGGGATCCCCGTCGTCACCGATCTTCCGGGAACGGGACGCAATCTCCAGGATCACATGATTTGAACGGCGCACCAGGCATTCGAAGAATCGTCGCTGATGGCGCACTGACGGGCGCGAGACATCCGATGGAGCGGATGGCGTGATCGATCAGGCCATTCTGCGCCGGCCGCCGGTGCTGATCGCCGTGATGTGCGTCGCCGAGGTACTCGCGATGACCGGCTTCGCGGCCTACTGGTCACTGCTGCCGGTGCTCCAGGCAGAATGGCGCATGAGCAACGCCCAGGCCGGCTGGCTTTCGGGCGCGTTCTTCGGCGGCTACGTGCTCGTGGTCGCATTTCTGACCGCAATGACCGATCGGGTCGATGCCCGGTACGTCTTCATCCTGGGTGCGGCGCTCTCCGCAGCGGGTCTGGTCGGGCTGGCGTTTCTGGCAACGGGATTCTGGTCGGCATTGCTCTGGCGCGTCATCGCCGGCACCGGTCTCGCCGGCACCTACATGCCGGGTCTCAAGGTGCTCACCGACCGCCTGCCCGAGGCGCGACAGGTGCGCGCGGTGGCCTTCTACACCTCCTCCTTCAGCATCGGCACGGCGGTGTCCTATTCCCTCGCTGGTGGCGCGCTGGAATGGTTCGGGTGGCGCGGCGCCCTGCTGTTCGCCGCAGCGGGTCCGATCCTCAGCCTTGTCGCTATTGCGACCGTGGTCACACCGAGGAAACCGGAAGCAGCCACCGAGGAACGCGGCCACGTGCTCGACTTCCGCCCGGTGCTGCGCTCGCGGGAGACGATGGCCTACATCATGGCCTACGCCGGCCACGGTGCGGAGCTCTTCGCCATGCGCTCCTGGATCGTGCCCTTCCTGGTGTTCTGCCTCGGCAGCGGCAGTGGGCGCGAGCTCGACGCCACGCTCCTTGCCACCGCGATCGCCCTCGTCGCGGTGGTATCAAGCATCGGCGGAGCGGAGCTGGCCCTGCGCATCGGCCGCGTGCGTCTGCTCACCTGGGTGATGCTGGCGACCTTTGCGATCAGCGTTGCGGTCGGCTTTTCCTCGCCGCTGCCCTTCGCCGCAGTGGTGGTGCTTTGCCTGATTTATTCAGCCGCAATCCAGGCCGATTCGGCGGCGCTCACCGCCGGTGCCGTCGCCACCTCGCCGGTGGGTCACCGTGGCGCGACGCTGGCGGTGCATTCGACGCTGGGCTTCGGCGGATCGCTGTTCGCGCCGGCGCTGGTGGGCGTGGTACTCGACGTTGCCGCACCGCTGGGCGGGACAACCGCGTGGGGTCTCGCGTTCCTGGCGATGGGATCGATGGCGCTGCTCGGCTACATCTTCTTCCTGCTGGTCCGCCGACGCCCGGCGCACGGGTCAACATCGGGATGAACGACGAAGAGTCTGCCGCATCTCGAAGACCTGCGGAACCACGCCGTCCGGGCGGAGCTCACCTGCCGTACCGATGGTCGAATTGCGTCGTGAGCATCCGCGACAACAGGATGATCCCGCACGACGCCATCAACGACTGCTCCGGGCAGCGCGTCTGCGTCCACGAGCTTTCGCGCCCGGTCTGAACCACGATTTCGCCACGCTCCCGGGAACCGTGGCCCTCAGCGGTCCCGTTCCTGCAACACGGCCCAGACGTCGATTTCCATGTCGAGCCAGGGGCGGGCAAAGGCGCTGATGACTGCCGTATCGAGGATGATGGGGATGCCGCGGAAATGCTGGCCGAGCACCCTTGATGCCGGTTCGATGAAGGCACGGTCCCTTACCCACAGCCGGACCTTGCAGACATCCTCGAGGCCGCCACCCGCTTCCGCGAGCAGTGTCCGGAGATTCTTCATCGCCTGCCCGGTCTGGCAGGCGACGTCGCCTGGACCATGGAACGTGCCGTCAAGATCGTGGCCGGTCTGGCCACGTATCGCCAGCCAGCGACCGGCCCGCACCACCATGGCAAGGCGCGAACCCAGCTTCTGCTGACCGCGATACCACTGGTCGGTGTCGAAGACCCGGAAACGTTCGTGCGCCACCATGCCCGTACCGTTCGTCAATACCGGTGGTGGGTGCTGACCCGGTTGCGCAGCCGGACACCACGAAGCCGGCGGGAGAGGTTGTCGAAGAAGAGATCAAGCGTGTCGGGAATGTATGTCCTGACATCGTCCGACGAGCAGTGGGGCGATATGAAGAGATCGGGGATCGTCCACAGGCGCGAGTCGGGGGGCAGCGGCTCGGGGTCGAAAACATCGAGATGGGCCGCCGCAAGATGACCACTCTCGAGAAGGTCGCCGAGTGCATCGACGTCGACGATCGCAGCCCGCCCCATGTTGAGGAGCGTGGCTCCCGGTTTCATCAACGAGAGCCGGCGGCGGTCCAGGAGATTGCGGGTTTCGGGCGTGAGCGGCGCCATCACGACGACGGTATCCGCCTCGCCCAGCACCGTATCGATGGCATCGACAGCGACCACGCGATCGGCCCAGCGGAACGGCTGGCCACGCCGCGTGACGCCGATCACCCTCATGGCGAGGCGCTGACGCAGCCAACGCGCCGTCGGGCCGCCCATGCCGCCCAGACCAATCACGACAGCCGTCCCACCCTCGATGCGCGTGGTGAACCGCCGCGACCAGCGTCGCTGTGCCTTGGCGTGGGCGAAGTGCGGCAGTCCGTGCGCCATGGCGAGCACCGACGCCGCGGCAAACTCGGCGGCCTTGGGCCCATGGACGCCGCTGTTGTTGGTGATGGCGAGGCCCCGCCAGGTCCAGTCGAAGGGCTGCAGGTGTTCGGTGCCGGCTCCGGTGAGCGTGATCCATGACAGCCTCGGCGCCATGGACCTGAGCTCGCGCATGGGAAACCGCCAGCCGATCAGGATGTCGGCATCGGCCACGCCTTCGGCAAAGCGGTCATGGTCCACACTCCAGTCAAATCGGACATGGCGTGCGAGGTCCGGATGACGCGCCACCGCGTCTGCCACCAGCTCCTCGGTCACGTGAAAGACGCGCGCCTGGATGGACAGGGCGCTGATGTGAACCTTCAGGGTCATGGATCGAGCACACGATCGAGAACCCAGTTGTCGATGGCGTGGACCAGGGGTTCGAGGTGGCTGAACCTGCCTGGTGTGACAAAGGGCGAGCGAAGGCCGATCTGCTGGAGATCGGAGACGTCGTTGTCCTCGACGATCGATTTGTTCCAGCGTTCGTAGTAGTTGGGCGCCAGTTCCGCGAAATCGCTGCGCCGCGCGGTCGATTCGGGAAAGCAGGATCCGACGATCAGCCGTGTCTTTCCGGCCGAGAGCGGATGGAGTTCAAGCCACCACATGCAGTCGTAGGTCAGTCCGAACATGGTCGAGGGATAGAGAAGGATGTAGTAGGTGCCCTCGGCCGAACGGCCCTCGAGGGTGGGGATGTGGGGAAAGCCCTTCATGCCCTCGAGCAGCGCGCGGCTCCCCTTGTGGCGTGTAAACAGGCCGCAGTACTGGCCATTGGCCGGAATTGGCGGGTTGTGATCGCGTTTCTGCTTCTGGATGGTCTGCTGGTGAACGGTGGGAACGTGGTAGCTCTCCATCGCGTTCTCGACATAGACCTTCCAGTTGCAGTCGAGGTCGTACTCGACACGCCTGGTCGTCACCATGGCGTCGAGATCGTAAGGAGCGAGGATGCGAGGCAGGTCGCCGAGCCAGGACTCCAGCGGTTCGGCCTCGGAATCGAAGTTCAGGAACATGAACCCGGCCCAGGTCTCCAGTTTGAGTTCGATGAGACCGAAGTGCTTGCGGTCGAAGCCGGTCGTCTCTTCCATGTCCATGGCGCCGATGAGGCGCCCGTCGTCGATGGCATAGGTCCAGGCGTGATAGGGACAGGAAAAGGTGTGGCTCCGACCCTCGCCCGACACCACCCGGGCGCCGCGGTGACGACAGGTGTTGGCGAAGGCGCGGATCCTTGAATCCCGGCCCCGGACGATGACGACGGGGACGCCGACGAAGTCGAGGGAGAAATAGCAACCCGGATCCGGCACACGGTCCTCCCGGCCGATGAAGTTCCAGCCCTTCATGAAGATTGTCTCCACCTCGCGGCGGAAGAAATCCTCGGAGGTGTAGCACTCCCCGGGAAGCGTCTCGGCCTCCAGCAGCGGCCTCCTGGTCGCCTCGTAGCGGTGCGGGTCGAACAGGTTCTCGGTCATGGTGGCTCCTCTTCCTTGCGTCGACGGACGAATGCCTCGAGTTCCTCGGCGCGCGCAGGATCGAGTGGCGGCGGTTCAAAGCGCCGCAACAATTCCTTCCAGATCCGGTTGGCCCGGCATGTGGCGTCCCTGGCACCGTCCTCGTGCCAGGTTTCGAAATTGCGCCAGTCGGACAGCATGGGCTGGTAGAAGGCGGTGTCATAGTGGCGCAAGGTATGACGCGCGCCAAAATAGTGCCCGCCGGGCGGAACCTCGGCAATGGCATCGAAGGCAAGCGTCTCGTCATCCACGACGAGGGGCTGAAGAAACTCGCCGATCATCTGCAGCATCTCCGCATCGAGTACCGCCTTCTCGAAACTGGCCGTCAGACCGCCCTCGAGCCAGCCGGCGCCATGGTGAAGGAGGTTGGCGTGACCAAGCACCGCACCCCAGATCGACATCTGGGATTCGTAGGCCGCCTGGGCATCGACGGTGTTCGAGGCGTTCGTGTTGCTGGAGCGATAGGGGAGCTTGTAGTAGCGGGCCAGCTGACCGCTCGCGAGCGTGGCCCTGGTGTATTCCGGTGTCCCGAAAGCCGGTGCGCCGGTCCTCATGTCGACATTGCTGGTGAAGCTGCCATAGAAGACCGGTGCTCCGGGAGCGACGGCCTGGGTGAAGGCGATGCCCGCCAGTGCTTCGGCGTTCTGCTGGACCAGTGAACCCGGAAGGGTTGTCGGGCTCATGGCGCCGGCGAGCGTGAACGGTGTGAGCGACACCGCCTGGCCGTTGGTTGCTGCCTCGATCAGCCCTTCGAGCATGGGGCCGTCGATGCGCCGCGGCGAATTGACATTGATCGTGGTGAAGAATCCGGGTTTCCGGCGCACCTCCTCCCTGGTGACGCCCCGCACGATGGCCAGCATGTCGACGGCATCGCTTACCCGCCTGCGGCCCAGGCCCGTGGCATGCCAGACCTTGTCGGAGAGCGTCAGGATCGCCTGAATGCAGTCGAGATGGCGTGTCTCGGCATCCAGATCGATCGGCGCTATGGGGACGCCGCCGCACAGGTGCAGGACGTCGAGACTCTGCATGAGCCGGATGTAGTTCCGGAAGTCCGCGAAGTTTCCCTGCCGGCGACCACCGTCGAGATCGCTGGCGTTCGCCGGACCGCCCACGGAATTGAAGGCGATGTGGTTGCCGCCGAACGTGACGGCGCGCTCAGGATTGCGCGGATGGATCGTGAACTCCGCCGGCGCCCGTGACACCAGTTCCATGACCAGTGCCCGGTCGAAACGCACGCACTGGCCCGTCACCTCGGCGCCGGCTGCCTTGAGGTGTTCGAGCGCCTCGTCGAGCAGGAACTCGATTCCGAGTTCCTCGAGAACGCGCAACGACGTGTGGTGAATGGACTCGAGATGGTCGGCGGAGAGGATCGCGAGTGGCGGATAGGGATTCACGAGGCGCCGCCATGGCGTCTGCGGCACGTGGTCACTGGCCGGGCGTCGCGCCCGTCTCTTCGCATCCCGCCTTCTCAAAGGTCTCTCCCGAACCGGCGGACGACAGGCTCCGCAGGGAGACGAAGAACGCCGTGAGTCTCCTGCATCGCGACGGAACAGCCTTCCATCACATGTGATCGCGTGGAACGGACTCGTTCCACTGGCGCACCAGGAAACGCCTGTCATTGTCGAACGCCTCGAGCGTGGCGGCGATGTGAAAGGTCTCGCGGTCGCACGTGACGGCTATCCGCGTCGTTGTTCCGGGCTGCCAGTCGCCACGTTCCGCCTTGACGATGCGGACCATGTCGGTGCGCGCGCTCGAGGGGTCGCCCTCGCGGATGCCGAAGATCTCTTCGGCCCGCTTCGACACCACGAGGTCGATGTCATCGAGACGGACCCGACCGCTGTCATCGATGCGGTGGAGCTGCACCTCGTCGAGGCTCAGGTCTCTCGTGACTGTCAGGCGCGCGTCCCCCTCCTCGAGCACGGTCACCGGGTGATCCGCCGCGAACTCGGGCCCGGCGGGAGCAGGCGCGACCACCGTCTCCTGGATCACCGGAAGCTGAAGCAGGGACCCTGCGACGTTGAGCGTCAGCGTCGCCGTTTCCGGCGACGGCCAGGCCATGGGCCAGTAGCCGGTCTGGATGGCGAGGCGGACCCTGTTGCCCGGACGAAAGCGCCATGCCGTATCGTTCAGTCTCACGACAACGCGCTCACTCTTTCCGGGAATCATCGCTTCTGGCCATTCATGGGAATGGCGGTGTGCAAGATTGAGAAGGCCGAAACTCACCCGGGCCGACCGGCCTTCCGGCGTGACCTCGCAGAGCCGGACGGCCACCTGGGCCTGGGCACGGTCGCTGGCGAGCTCGAGTGTCACCTCCGGAGCGCCAAGGATGGACAGCGGTTCGGCGAGAACCGCACTGTCAAAGACGAGCGACAGCATGTCGTCCACCGCCTGGTCGGATGCGAATTCCGGGCCGAGGCCACCGCCATCCCGGGGGCACCACTCTCCCCCGCCCAGACCGCCGGTCAGCGGTGTCGCGAAGCGATGCGCCAGGTCCCGGGCCGGTTCGCTGTCGAGCGTCCCGTCGCCGGGAAAGAAGGACCGGGACGATGTTGCCGGCGGCCATCCGTCCACACTCATCCAGTGACCTCCAATCACGGGGTGCATCGGGTGGGGCGTCGACTCCTCCTGCATCCACACGGTGAGTGCCGGCTCGCGGTCGATACCGTTCTCCATGTCCTTCAGCCACCGATCCCACCATCTCAAGGCCTCCTGGAGAAAACCGACCGGCTCGCCTGGAAATCCGAAGTGGGGATAGACGTGGGTCCAGGGCCCGATGAGGGCGCGCCGCGGCGCCTGGAGTCGTTCCATCATGCGCAGCGCCGCATTGGTATAGCCGTCTGTCCAGCCGCCTGCAACGAAGACCGCAGCCTCGATGGCGGCCGGATCCTCGCCGATCGAGCCGTGTTTCCAGAAGGCGTCGCGGCGCTGGTGGCGGAACCAGTCGATGATCGGGCACCCCGTGGTCTCGAGGCGTTCACGCCACATCTCCCGCCATGCGTCGCCAACGATGAGAGTGTCCGGCCAGCGCGACAGGCACGAGAACAGGCCGCTGCCCCAACTGATGCCATCGTTGAGCAGGCAGCCACCCATGTAGTGGACGTCGTCATTGTACCTGTCGTCCGTGGAACAGCAGGTAATGATCGCCTTGAGCGACGGCGGGCGACGGGCGGCGACCTGGAGAGCCGCGAAGCCGCCCCAGGAGATTCCCACCATGCCGGTGGCGCCGCTGCACCACGGCTGCGCGGCAATCCATGCCAGCGCTTCGCAGAGATCGTCCTGCTCGCACTCGAGGTACTCGTCGAGGAGCACACCACCGGAATCGCCGGAACCGGCGAGGTCGAGACGGATGGCGGCATAGCCGTGACCCGCCCACCAGGGATGCGTCACCGCATCCTGGATGATGGTTCCATCGAGCCGCCTGTAGGGAATCGCCTCGACGATGGCCGGCACCGGGTCATGGCCGCTGTCGACAGGGAGCCACATGCGCCCGGCAAGGCACCGCCCCCGCGATACCGGAATACGAAGGGTGCGTTCCTCGCGAACCTCTCGCGGAAACTCCGTGCGAACCGTCATGCCGGGATGCTAGACTGCAAGGGCCATCATTCCAATCGACCTCCGGCCGAAACCGGCAGCGGTCCCGGGAACCGCCGGGACGTGGAGCCGGGGACCGGACGTCGCCGTCCCTCTTTCACAGGGCAAGCACGGGCCGGCGTTCCGGGCAGTCGAGCCAGGGACGGCGTTCCTCCAGCGCGTGGCCGACACGGAACACCGAACCGTCGGCGAAGGGCCGGCCGACGATCTGGATACCCGTCGGAAGTCCATCAGCGGTCAGCCCTGACGGCACCGCAAGCACCGGCGAATGGCCGAACATGTTCCACAGCACGGTCATGGCGGTCTGGGTGTCGGTGACATCCTTGCCGTTGACGTTGATGGTGTCCTGCTGCCAGGCGGTCGCCGGAAGTTGCGGGCAGGACACCGTGGGCGTGATGAAGACGTCATGGTGCTCGAAGAGAGGTCCGAGATGGTCGTTCCAGACCTCGCCGGCGACATCGAGAGAGCGACGGTAGTCGGCGGCCGTGAAGCGCCTGGTGGTTGCCACGAGTTCGGGCATGTAGTCACTGACGATGTCGCCATGCTTCTCGAGGGTTTCCGCGAATTCATCGGCCGCAAGGAATTCCTGACCGCCATGACCGAGGCGAATCGCCTCTTCAGCCCAGTCCACCGGCACCTCGGTGATGACGGCTCCGGCATCCTCGAGGGCCGCCAGGGCGAGGCGCGTCTGGCGCTCCACGTCGGCGGTGACCTCGTAGCAACCCAGATCGATCGAAAAGGCAATTTTCATGCCGGCGATGCTGTCGGGGTCTTCCGGCACCTTGACCCTGTCGGCGAGACTGTTGTGATCGAGGGGATGGGAACCCGACATGAGATTCGCCATCCACGCCGCATCCCTGACCGTACGGGTCATGGGACCATGATGCAGGTACATGGAAAAACTGCTGCTTCCGGGCATGGGAATGCGCCCGAAAGGCGCCTGCCAGCCGACGATCCCGCACTGGCTTGCCGGCTGCCGGATCGACCCCGTGCTGTCGCCGCCCGTGGCAACGGTGGTGGCGCCGGCAGCCAGCGCGGCAGCCGATCCGCCGGAGGAGCCGCCAGGGGAGATGCCATGGCGCCAGGGATTGTGGGTGACACCCCACAGGCGTGAATGGGTTGTATAGAGCCATCCGAACTCGGGCATCGTCGTGCGGGCAAAGAGGATGGCGCCGGCATCCAGAAGTCTCGCGATGTCGGGATCGGTGACCTCGTCGACGTGATCCCGGTAGATCATCGAACCCCTTGCCGACCTCCTGCCGGCGATGCGTGCGGAATCCTTGACCGCCAGGGGGATGCCGGTGAGCAGTCCGGGGGCCGCGCCACCGCCCATGAAGACCTTCTCGGCGTCCCTTGCCTTCCGGCGCGCCTCGTCGAAGTAACAATCGCCAAAGGGATTGATACTGTCGGATATGGCCTCGGCCCGATCAATCAGGGCGTCCAGCAGTTCCACCGGTGACAGTGTCCGTTCCCGAAAACACCGCGCCGCCTGCGAGGCAGACATGTAGTTGAGATCATTATCGTTCATCACTGTTCTCCCGTCTTCCACCAACACGCACCATCCGAAAGGGATTGCGCCGCAGCTTGACGCTGACCGGGCCAAGACGGCAAGGAAGGGACGCCCAGAGAAGAGTGCGACCCATGACACGTCCCAACCGCCCCGGATTCGCCTCCCGCGCCATCCACGCCGGTCAATCGCCCGACCCTTCGACAGGCGCCATCATGACACCGATCTATGCCACGTCGACCTATGTCCAGGAGAGCCCGGGTGTCCACAAGGGATATGAGTATTCAAGGTCCCAGAATCCGACACGCGGGGCCCTTGAGGCCTGCGTTGCCGATCTCGAGAATGGCAGCCGGGGTTTCGCCTTCGCCTCCGGACTCGCTGCCACATCGACAGTACTGGAACTTCTGGAGTCGGGGAGCCACGTGATTGCGGGGGACGACCTCTACGGCGGCACCCGCAGGCTCTTCACCGGAGTCCGCCAGGGAAGTGCCGGACTGTCGTTCAGTTTCGTCGACATGACCGACGAGGCGGCACTGCGTGCCGCCATGACCCGTGATACCCGGATGATCTGGGTGGAAACACCGACCAATCCCCTGCTGTCCGTGGTCGATCTTTCCCTGGTCAGCCACGTCGCCCGCGAAGCGGGGTGCATCGCGGTCTGCGACAACACCTTCGCCACGCCGTGGATCCAGCGGCCGCTCGAACACGGCTTCGATCTCGTTGTCCATTCCGTCACCAAGTACCTCAACGGCCATTCGGACATGGTCGGAGGTCTCGTGGTGGCCAGTGACGACAGCGGCCTCGTCGACCGGCTCGAATACCTGCAGAACGCTGTCGGGGGCATTCAGGGCCCCTTCGATGCCTTCCTTGCCCTGAGGGGGCTGAAGACCCTGCACCTCAGGATGGAACGTCACTCGGCCAACGCGCTCGCCATCGCCCGGTACCTCGAGGGGCATCCGCGAATCAGGCGCGTTTACTATCCCGGTCTGGCCACCCACCCGCAGCACCACCTTGCATCGACCCAGATGAACGCCTTCGGGGGCATGGTGTCGGCCGTTCTCGACACCGACCTCGCCGGGACCCGCAGGTTCCTCGAGGCGTGCCGTCTCTTTGCCCTTGCCGAGAGCCTGGGCGGTGTCGAGAGCCTGATCGAGCACCCCGCCATCATGACCCATGCCTCGGTCCCGGCTGACGTACGCGAGGGCCTCGGCATCTCCGACAGCCTGGTGCGCCTCTCGGTGGGCATCGAGGACGAGGCCGATCTCATCGCCGAACTCGACACCGCACTCGCCGCCATCGACGCCTGATCCCTGCGGCACGTCCCGGAGGTTCCGGCGCGTATTCGAGGTTCTGATCGACGTCATGCTGGCGGCCCGCAGGCCGAGCCTTCAACGAACCATGTCCGGTCCGCATCACGCTCCGGTCACACAGCCCGCCAACGCCGAAGCAACCGGGGGAATTCGGTCGTCACTGCCCGGCTGGCGGTGAACAGCGAGTGGTTGCGACAAGGCAGCTGAAGCGCCACGCGATCCAGGTTCCGATCAAGGCGGGCGGCACAAAGGCGCCGAAGAGCCAGAGTGCGGCTGTCCTGAACTCTCCGGGCTGCGACATTTTCTCGAACCCGAGCACGTTGGCGATGATACCGGTCAGCGCGGCGCCGATCGCAAAGGCGGTCTGCTGTGTGCTCGGCAGCATGGAACTCGCCCGGTCCCGATCGTCGCGGCCGGCGCTCGCGACCACGTGCTTGATGACGTAGCCCCAGATCATGCCGAATCCGGCGGTGCCGACGAAGGCGGATGTGACGACAGGCCACAACGGACCATAGGGAACAAACCACGCCTGCGCGATGAATCCAGCCGCCAGCAGGACACTGCCGAGCCGAATCAACCGGGTCTCGTATGCCGGCGCCAGTCCGGACAGGAAGAATGCGCCGGCGCCCCAGCCGAGCGATTCGGTCACCACGACGAGACCGGCCTCGAGCGGCGTCAGGTCATACAGCCGGATCAGCAGAATTGGGCCGTACACGCAGAACGACATCATGCACAGACCGAGCATGAAGGTCATCGCAATGCCGCAACCAACAGGATGGGCAAGGTTGGTCGCATGGTCTGGCAGCAGTCTGAAACGGCGGGACGCGACGGCGTCGCGCGCGGCGAACAACCAGATACTCATGCACCCCGCCATCAGGAGTACGGCCGAGGCGACGAACGAGTTGACGGCCCCCGCGAACGAAATCGCGAGAATGGCGCCGGCGACGAACAGCAGGCGCACGACCGGAAGTTGCCTTGCCTCCAGGGACGCATCGGATCTTGCCCGGGCGAGCATCGGATACAACAACGCTGCCAGCACCAGACCCTGCAAGGCGAACGACCAGAAAGCGAAGCGCCACAAGCCGGCGGTCGCGAATGCGCCACCGATGAGCGGTCCGCTCAGAGCGGAGGCCGTCCATGTCAGTGAAAGGCATGCGACGATCCTTGGCACGAGCCGATCCGGGAAGAAGCGGTTCTGGGCAATGAAGACCAACGCAACCAGCGCTCCGCCGCCGAGTCCCTGAACCGTGCGGCCCGCAAGCAGGACGGGCATCGCAGGCGCCGCGGCGCATGCCGCGCATCCGAACGTGTAGAGCAGGGCCGAAACCAGCATGGTACGGCGCAGTCCGGCACGCGCCACGAAGGCCCCCACCGCCGCTGCGGCCACGATCGAGCCCATCAGGTAAAGGGCGAACGCCCAACTGATGAGCCGCAGGCCACCGATGTCGTCGACAGCTTCCGGAAGTGTCGTTGCCGCCAGCAGAGTGTTGGCTGCATGCAGCCAGATCGCCAGGCACATCACGAGCAGCAGGGGCAGGTGTTCGCGCGCAGCCACCTCGCGCCAGCTGACGGACTGCGAGTCCGGGACTGGCTGTGCGTTCTCCTGCATGGAGGATCTCCCGTTGCGATGCACCCGGGAGCCATGCTAGAACTTCAAGTAAACTTGAAGTCAAGACCATGCAGACCACGCGTTGGCAGAAAACCAGCCTCACGATCGGCGACGTCGCCCGGCGCACCGGGATCGCCACGTCGGCGCTCCGCTTCTACGAGCAAAAGGCACTGATTGAGTCGCTCCGCACACCGGGCAATCAGCGACGCTACGCGCGTGACGTGATTCGCCGGGTGTCGTTCATCCGTGCCGCGCAACGGGTGGGCCTGACACTCGAGGAGATTCGCGGGATGCTCGATGACCTTCCCGCCGGCCGCGCTCCTAACCGCGAGGACTGGCAGGAGCTTGCGAGGCGATGGAGACCGTGGCTCGACGAACGGATCGCCGCCCTCGAACGCCTGCGGGACCAGCTTTCGTCATGCATCGGCTGCGGATGCCTGTCGCTCGACCGCTGCGCTCTCTACAACTCCGGTGACGCCGCCGGCAGCCTGGGGCCCGGCCCGCGTTTCCTTCTGGGGGATTCCCCCAAGGATCTCGAGGTCCGGAACTGACTGGAAGGGCATGATGGAGCCTGTGCCCTCAGGGAAAGAGCGGAAGGAACGAGCCTTCATCGCGCAGCGGTATCCTTCCTGGTGAAGCAGGACTTCGCTTTCGGGGCCGAGAACGGTCGTCAGGCGCGACTCGTTCTGTCGATTGACAAGCTGAGCGCTGTGCTCGGACTACACCGCTGCGAAGCCGTAGAGATCAGCAGGGTTGTCGACCAATATGCGGCGGCGCATCGCCGCGTCGCGGATCCAGTAGCCCAGCATGTCAAGCAGAGCACCATCGTTGGGCATCGGAACATTGATGCCTGGATGCGGCCAGTCAGTGGCCCAGAGGCACCGCTGCGGGTTGACTTCGAGCAGGGCGCGGACATGGGCGCCGACATCAGCATAAGGGGCCCGATCCTCGACCGTAACGCGGTAGGCGCCCGAGAGCTTGACCCAACAATGCCCCTCCCCCACGAGTCGGACCATGGCACGAAAACCCGGATCATCCGTGCGTCTGCCCGGTCGGAGATGACCGATGTGATCGAACACGACTGGCACACCGAGGCGACCGAAGCGCTCGGTACATTCCGGGTCGCGGGAGACGTCGATCATCACCTCGATGTGCCAGCCCATGCCCTTGATACGCTCCGCAAGACGTTCAGCGTCCGCGATTCCGATACCGCCGTTCATCAGCATGTTGAAGCGAATGCCGCAGGCACCGCGGGCATGCAGGCGCTGAAGCTCGGCGTCGCTCACGTCGCCATCGACCGCCACGATGGCCCGGGCTTCAAGCGACAGGGCCAGCAGAGCATCGAGCGTGCAGGCGTTGTCAACACCGTAAACGCTGGGCTGGACGACCACCGTTCGCCGAATTTGCAGCACACGGGCCAGCGTCTCGTACGCTTCGACCGTTGCTTCCGGAGGAGTATAGCTGCGGTTCGGCACCATCGGATAGCGTGCGCGGGACCCGAAGATGTGCATGTGAGTGTCGCAGGCTCCCTCCGGCATCTTGACCCACGAAGGGCGTGGCGAAGGATCGGCTCCCTGACAAAGTGGAACGTTTCCCTCGTGCGCGTTCATGACGTGACCTCCCGCAACGTGTTTCTCTGGTCGCGTCAAAGCAAGTCAGGACGCCAGGGTCGCAATGCCCGATGGTTGCGGGCCCAATGCCGGATCATCAATCATGCATGGCGACCCTGGCGACCTGGCGAGCAGTCGCTGCCGGGCATGGGCGCCGGAGACAATGTCGGGAAAGCCGTCCCCGATGGAGCCGGCCATGGTGAGGCCCGCGACAATTCCGGTCTGCCTCAACGCCCGGTTCATCCAGTGCTCCGACACCAAACCCGACGGACGGGTCCGGCTCCGCAAAGACCACTTCACCGCCAGCGTGAGGATGGGACCCGCTGGCAGGCCCCATGGCCGTGGCCGTGCAACCGGTGTGTGTGTCAGCCCTTGCGTTCCCTGATGATGCGCAGCGCCTCCTTGAGATAGACGCGGAACAGTTCATGGTTCTCGCTCATCGGGAAATGCCCGATGTCCTCCATTTCAATATAGACGCCGCCCTTGATCTGGCGCGCGGTGTTCTCCGTTGCCTCGGGTGGCGTCAGGTAGTCGTATGTCCCCGTCATCATGATGACGGGGCACCGCCGTCCGTCGATGTTGACAAGCTCGTCGCGCAGGTCATGGTCGACCGAATAAAAGTAGAGATCGCCTTTGAAGGCTTCAGAGCCCTGAGTGTAGTAGTGCCAGGTGAGCCATCGGTCCAAGTCAGGGGACTGAGGGGCCATCAGATCCCACACTCCCGAGGCGCAGACCTGGGCCGCGTTGGCGTGTGGGTGGCGCCACCAGTCGAGAAAGAAGCCCGGCGCATAGTCGGCTGCCTCAACGGGAATCACCGCCTTGAAACGGTCGGGCCTCCTGAGTGCAAGCTGCAGCGCCACGTTGCCGCCGAAGGACGAACCCATGAAGATCGGGTCCTTGAGTTCGAGTGCGTCGCACAACGTGACGATAAAGTTGACGTAGTGGTCAGCAGTCAGGCGATATTCGTCCTTCCACCACTCCTTGTTGTGCGGCGGATCCGACTTGCCGTGACGCGGCAGGTCGTAGGCAATCACGTTGTAGTCCCGGGTGATCTCTTCGTCCTCCAGGAGGCCGCGCCATTGATGATTGTGAGCACCCGCCGTGTGCTGACAAATCAACGGCTGTCCGGTGCCGTTGTGCAGGTAAAAGACCTTGTACTCGTTGCCGTCGACTTCGATCGTGACGTAGCGGCCGGTGACCGGCGAATGCTTGATCATGGTTGTTGCCCCCGACTTGGCGTTCGTGTTTCGTGGCGTAGCGGTGAACGGCCTAGACCGGGACACCGGACTGGCGCAGCAACTCGAACTGCACGGTGAAGTTCCTCAGGTTCTGCATCAGCACCAGCAGATTGCCCTCGAGTCTGAGATCACGCTGGAAGCTTGCCGAAAAGATGCCGTGATACATTGGCTTGGGCATCGGCTGGGCAAACTCGCGCCAGGTCTCGGGACTGGCGCGCAAGGCGAAATCGTACGAATCCATTGGCGCCGGATCCGTGTTGATGGCCTTTACCTTTCCGTCGTGCATTTCGACGATGACCTTGCGTGCGCCCATGTCGAACATGAAGGTGCAGGTGTAGTACTTTCCCATGCACTGAATGGTCTCGTCGGCATTGGTGAGCTGCTTGTACTTGGCTGCCCAGCTGTTCACATCGATGCTCATGTCCCAATCCTCTTGAAGTCAGTGACGTTCCGCACACGTCGGTCGTCTAATTGTCGTCGTCCGATGGACTGCCCTCGTTGTCGTTACCGTCGTCGCTGACATCGCCACCCGGCTTGTCGTCCGCGTTGTCCTCGGGAGGTGCTTCAGCGAAGTTGCGGAAGGAGAGGCCACCCGCGCTGCCGAGGTGCTCCATCGGCAATCCCAGGTCCTTCATCAATCCGTCAACGAATGCCGCCTGAGTGCGGTACTTCATGGCAGAATTCACGATACGGTCGGTCATGCTGCCGCCGCCTGAGGCGGGGTCGCCGGAACCGGTTCCGCCGGAGCCAACGTCCGACGGACTGTTGACGCCGGGCACGCCGTCGACCTGCAGGATCTTGATGGAGTCGATGTTCTCCAGCGGCTTGACGCTCTCGCGCACGATGCCCTCGATATGCTCCAGCAGCTTCATGCGCAGGGCATGCTCGCGGTTGTCATCGGTTCGGATGTTCTCTGCCTCGTTGAGCGCCCGCCTGCCCGCGGCATCGATTTCGTAGCGCAGCTTTTGCGACAGTGTGACGAAACGGTCAGCCGCCGCCTTCTGCTCGGCTGCGTTGGTCTGCGCCGCGGCGATGGTGGTGAGCTGGAGCGCTTCGCTCTCGACCGCACGAGCAGCCTCGATGAGTTCGACGAGCTTGCGTCGCTCGGCCGCCTCCCGCTCACGCGCCGACGCGACCTTCTCCTCGGCTTCGACGGCCCGGGCGCGGGCCTGCTCGGTCTCGGCCTGGGCCTCAGCCTTGTCCTTCTCCTTGCGCGTGATAGCAATGGCGCGTTCCTGCTCCTCGAGCTGCAGAACCTTGCGGCGCAACACCTCCAGGCGATCGACTTCCTGATTGCGCGCGATGCGCTCGGACTCCACCGCCCTTTCCTGAAGAATGCGAGCGCGTTCAATAACCTCCAGCGCGGCAATGCGGGCGGTCTCCGCCTCCTGCTCGCCACTCGACTGACGCCTGGCAATCTCGGCCATCTGCGCCGCGCGCTGTCCGGCAATGGCCTCTTGCTGACCCAGTCTCGCGAACTCGATCTCCTTCTCGATCTCCAGGATCTCCACCTCAGCCTGGCGGTCCTTGGCGTGGATCGCGATCTGAGTGTCGCGCTCCACGTCATTGCGGTGCTTGCGCCGTGCCTCGATCTCCTCCGTCAGCGTCGTCTCACGCAAGGAGCGTTCCGCCTCCAGCGCCTTTTCGCGCTGAATGCGGGCAATCTCGACTTCCTCCTCGGCGCGAATCTCTGCCTCTTGCGCCTCGCGGTCTCGGGTAGCGCGTTCCATGGCGACCTGGGCTTTCTCCAGCGCCCGCTGCTTTGCGACCTCGCGTTCCTGTTCGAGCCGCGCGTATTCGCTCTTGCGGTCAATTTCGAGCGCCTCGATTTCGGCCTCGAGGTTCTTCGAGCGGATCGCAACCATCGTGTCCTGCTCGATGTCGTTTCTGGCCTTCTTGCGTGTTTCGATCTGTTCGGTGAGGCGGGTCAGACCTTCGGCGTCAAAGGCATTTGACGGATTGAACTGCTCGATGCTGGTCTGGTCGAGACCCGTGAGCGACACGGCCTCGATCTCCAGCCCGTTGCGCGCCACGCTTTCCTCGATGATTGCGCGGACATCCTTCATGTAGACGTCACGGTTTTCCTGGATGCCGTCCATGGTCATCCGGGCGGCGACGCTCGCGAGGGCATCAACGAAACGGCCCTGGACAACCTCCCTGACCTCATCGGCGCTCATCGAACGCCGTCCCAGCGTCTGCGCCGCCAGAGACACGGCCTGTGTGTCCGACCGCACGCGCACAGTGAACTCGGCCACCACGTCGATCCGCATCCGGTTCTTGGTAATGAGCGCTTTGTCACCGTCCCGCCTGACCTCCAGGCGCAACGTGTTCATGCCAACCAGCGTCACGTTATGGACGATGGGCAGTACAAGCGCACCACCGGTTATGACGACCCTCTCGCCACCCAGACCCGTGCGCACGAAGGCGACCTCCTTGGACGAGCGCCGGTACAGCCAGTACAGCAGATAGACGACGACCGCGATCAGGATGCCCGCAAGCAGGATCGCGGTGATGATGTCAGCTCCGGTCATGGCTCAACTCCCCTTCTGCGCACCACATCGCGGTTCGCGGGTCTTCTGTTTCCTTGTCCGCTCATGCGCCTGACAACGGCGAGCGATGCCCGTCCGCCTCCCTGTCGTTCGCCGCGACCTGCCAGACAATGAGGCCAAAGGCGAGTTTGTTGAGGAAATCGGCGAGGTTGTAGATCAGGTTGATCGCTTCATTGTCGACACCACCGCCGAGATACTCCATGAAGTAGCCTAGCGGATAAATCGCCCAGCCGATGGTGGCGATAAGGCGCATGGCGTTGAACGCGGTCTGGGCTTTCTGGTTGCCGCTGCTGGCATTGAGCCTTCCGGCCTCGCCAAGGTAGATTTCGCCCAGGATGTAGAGACCGCCGGCGAGCGCAACGAGGAAGCCCAGGGTAGGACTGACGAAGCCCGCCGAACCGAGATAACCCGCAGCCGTAAGCACTGCCGATGCCACCAGAAGGCGCCAGAACAGCGCCACTGGCACCTTCGTCACCGCACCCAACACCAGGTAGAAGGTCACCGCAAGAAGCGGCACCGTCAGCTGCCAATCGGCGAAACGGTAGACCGTCGGCACGTCACCCGTTCCCGCCCAGACACCGGCCAGATTCACGTAGCTCAACGCCGAGACCAGCATGGCGACGCCGAGGGTGGTCAGCGCGGCCTGCCAGCGGCGCTCCACGCGACGGCGCTCCAGCAGGAAAAACGCTGCCGCACCGGCCATGGCGAGAGTCATGAGCCAGAATGACATGCCGACAATGTCATTCGGTTGCAGCATCTCACTCATGGTGCAGCTCCTTGATCGAACGTCCTGATGTCATACCTGCGCCTCGTTCAGATCTGCGTTCGGATGTGCGGCGAACGGGCGTACATGGCGACCATCGGCAGGATCAGCAGGCCGAAAACAAACTGCTGGCCCTCGAAGGACAGGCCGATACCGACCAGGAAGGACGACAGCACCTGCAGGACGAGCACGCCGATCACGGTGAAGCCATAGCCGCCCCATCCGCCCAGAAGCGAGGTGCCACCAATCACCACAGCCGCAAGTGTCATGAAGAGGTAGGGATCGCCGACACCGATGAAGCCACCACCCGACCAGCCCAGCAGCAGGGCTCCCGTCATGGCCGCGATGCAACCCGATGCCCCGTAGACCGCAATCCAGTAGTTGCGCTCGGAGATCGAAAGTCGCCTGGCCGCTGTGCGGCTTCCACCCAGGGCATAGAGATTGCGCCCAAAGACCGTGTTGCGCATGGCGATGGTGAGCAGGATCGCCGCAGCGATCCAGATCACGATCACGGGTGGAAAGTCAAGCCCGAAGGTGCGTCCGTTCATCGCCGCGATATTGGTCAGCCACTCGGGCACCACGCCGAAGACGTTGCCCGAGTAGCGCGTACCGATGCTTGTCAGAATCTGTGTACCACCTGCGACAGCAAAGCCCACACCGAGCGTGACGATGAGTGCCTGGCCCTGCAGTCGGAAACTGAGGATGCCGTTGAGGACCCCGACGATGGCACCGAGGATCAGGATCGCGATCACCGCGAACCAGGACGGCAGGCCGAGCCCCAGAAGATAGAGCAACGCCACGTTTGCTGAGCCGATGACGAAGGGAATCGAGAGATCCAGCCCGCCCAGCAGGACCACCAGCGTCTGGCCGACGCACGCAAGCCCGAGGAAGGATGCAAAGACCAGCATCGACTTGATGTTGATCGCCGAGAAGAAGCCGTCGACGACAAGCGAGCCGACGATGAAAAGACCAAGCAGGACCGTGATACCGATAAAGGCAGACGAGTTCTCCGAGACCGTTCGATTGAGCAGGAAGGCGATGCCGATGAACACCGCCACCACGACAGATGCAATGATGTTGTTCCAGGTCCAGAAGTTCTCCACCGAGAAGGCGACAATCAGGAACAACCCGAGCAAGATTAGGAAACCGATGATGAGGTGCTTGTACTCGAGCGCGAGGAACCGCACGTAACGGCCGGTGCTTTGCTCGTGATGTGGCACCTCGGATGGCTCTTCCGAGGACCCCTGATTCTCCCGGCTCATGCTGTCGAGCGCCATGCCGTCGAGGTCGTAGACCCAGCGCACCGAGAAGTGATGCCAGGCCCACAGCACGATGGCAAAGGTGGCGATTGCCGAGAACAGAATGTACTGGGCCTCAATCTCCTCAACGATCCCGATAATCACACTGCCGCCGGCAACCAGGAGCGAGAACAGGAACCCGAGCCACTTGTAGAAGCGATGCTGTGTCGGCCTCATCCCACCCTCCTCGACGCCCGCAGGGCGCGCGGTGTCTTGAGACGCGGCATGGTTGCGTGCCTGTGACGGTAATCACGCAAGAAGTGGTATCCGAACTTGGTGGCTATCAACACGGCAAGTGCAGCGATCATGACTTTCCATAATGGCACACCTGCAACCATCAGCACCGCACTCGCGAAAATCGTTGCGCTAACCGAAACAAACAACGTGGTGTAGGAGTAGGAGCGAATGCCTGCGCCGAGCGGTACGTTCGACATGACGTGGCGACGCACGCCCGGGATGACCAGAAGGTAGAGGATCACGCCCGCGACAAGAAGCATTCCAACTGCAAGGAGAAAGCCATTCGACAGTGCGGCGGGCTCCAGAGGTTGGGGCACCGCCGCGGTCAACAGCGGCACAGGCCCCGTACCCAGGGGCGGAACATTGGCGAGGAACGTGCCGATCAGCGCCACGAGCGCGATCAACGTCACCATCACCATGGTGATGTCCCGGATGCGTTCCTGGAACCGGGGGAGCGTCACCAAGAAAAGCATGGCGCCCACGACCATCGCACCGAGCGCGCCAGCAAACAGCTTGCTTGCTCCAGCGCCATCCTGCAGCCAGTAGATCAACCCCGCGGCAATGATCAAGCCGACGACAGCCATGAAGAGAAGCGATTTCTCGCCAACCCTCTGCCGCTGAACCTGTGGCACCGTCGTGAAGATCAGGATGGTGCCGAGCACCAGGGTCCCGGCGCCCGCCAGTACCGCACCGAAAAGCGGTGACTCCTCGAAGGACAACACGTGCACTGCCGTGTCAGGTGGCCCCTCGGCGCCCAGGACGAATGGGGTCTGTACCTTCTCCATCGCCCAGTTGCCGACCATCGCCAAGGAGCGCTGCTCCGGTGCTCCTCCTTCATGGACCGCATAGCCCAACACGATCAATGAAACGACTCCAATCAAGGCGACGGTTGTGACATTTAGATGCCTGTAGAGCAGCCAGATGAGGAAAACCGCCGCGGCGATCACCACCGCCGCGATCACGATGGGCGTACCGGTGGGATCGGTGGGCGCGTCGACCTGAGCCGTCAGGGAGGTGCCGCTCAATGAGGTTCCACTGAGAGACGTGCCAGTCGACACACTCCCACTGAGAGACTGACCACTCAGCGAGGTCCCGGCGAGCGACGTTCCAACGGTCTCAAGCACGACGTCCTGAGCATAGAGCATCACCCCGGCAGCGGTGAGGCCGAGGAAAACGAACACGACATAGGGCGACACGTAGCGCATGGCGCGCTGGATCTGCGGGAGGAGAATCGTGAGCAGCAAGGCAACAACGAGGATCACGCCATAGGCAAGCTGAGTGACAAAGCTCTGCACCATGCCAAAGTTGAATGTCGCAAGCACATAGGTGATGAGATAGATGTTCAGCGCCCCCAACAGCGATCCGATGATACTGCCGCGTCCGCCGGCCAGGCTCGTCCCGCCCAGAACGAGCGCCGTCACCGCCATCAGCGTGTAGGTGCTGCCTTGCGTCGGATCTCCGGAACTGATCAACGACGTGAAACAGATGGCCGCAAGGCCGGCATAGACTCCCGCGACAACATGCGCGCCCAGCCGCACGACGACGATGTTGACGCCCGCCGTGTAGGCGGTTCTCTCGTCCGCGCCCATGATGCGCAGGTGGTTGAAGAAGGCGGTGCGCGTGAACAGGAACCAGGCGGCCGTCGCGACGACGAGGATCGCCAGAACGGGTGTCCAAATCGACTCACCCAGAGCCCAGGAACTCATCCACTGCGGCGCTACTCCGCCCGGTCGCGGCAGTATGACGAGGTTGAGTCCGGCGAGTGTCAGAAAGCCTGCCAGCGCCACGATGATGGGCTGAATCCGAACGAAACATATGATCAGCCCCACGATCAGTTGATAGGCCATGCCCACGGCAATCGCGTACAGGAAGACATCGACCACCGAGGTCACAACCCCAACCGCATGAAGCTGGATCATGGTGACGTTGATGAAACCGATGAGCGGACCGATCGAGAGATCAACGCCGCCACGGCCCGCCATCACGATAACCGTCAGCGCATAGGTTGCCAGGATCAGCGGCGCAGCGACAATGACAGCGCTGCCCAGGCCTGGACCCGTCACCAGGCTGGGGCTTCTGAGTACGGCAACCACGATCAGCACGAACAGCAGAATGATCGGCACCATGAGAAACGAATGGGCCGACGATGACGAACGTCTGACGTCGGTTTCGCTCATGATCGCCCTTTCCTCTGCCGCATCTCTTTCCCTTGGCCGGAAGATGGATGCTCAGTCAAATTCGACAATCTTGATGCCAGGCGGACCCGAAGCACTCTTGCGCCGCCTGGTCTTGCCGTCGTCATCGAACTCGACAACCTTGATGCTCTTTTCCGACGGGATACGAAAGCGCACGGACTCGCCCGCCGGCCTCGGCGCGCCCGCGCCATCGAACTCCCTGACTTTTATCTTCGGCCCGCCAGACGCCGTCGCCTCATCAGGGTTGTTCCCGGGGTCGTCGGCGAAGGCGACGATCTTGACCGGCCCCCTGTTCTCGACCGTCGCGCGTGGAGAAGCGGTCGGGCCCTGCCGTTCGACCGGCCTTCCCTCATCATCAAATTCCACGATCTTCATGCGCTTCGTCTCCATCGCTCCCGCCTTCAGCCGTCCGAATAGACTATCTTCATGCGCTTTTCCGAAAGTTGTCTGGTGTCCGGGGAACCCTGGCCGCGACGCCCCTGGCGTTCGGCGTCGAAGTCAATGATCCGGATTGCGCCTGGCTGAGGTCGCTCTTGCCTGCGCGGCGCTTCCCGCTCCGACTCCGGTGCGGGATTCCCAGACATGTCGGATGGCCCCGATGCCGCACCCGCGGCGAGCCGGGCGCCACGGCCGGAGGTCTGGCCGAACATGGCCTCAAGGAGGCGTGCCGGCTCAATGTCGTCGCCAGCGAATGCGTCGAAGATCTCGCCATGACGGAACACGATCACGCGCGCGCAAAGGCCGATGAATTCCTCAAGTTCGCTCGACATGAAGACGACGGATTCGCCTCGGGCGGCAAAGTCGCGCAGGTGGTCGTAAAGTTCGCGTTTTGCCTCGACGTCGATGCCGCGTGCCGGATCGTTGAGCACAAGGATTCTCGGGTTGAGAGCCATTGCGCGACCGATCAGCACCTTCTGCTGATTGCCTCCCGACAGCGACGTGACCTTGTCGGACGCCAAACCGATCTTGATGGACAGCTTCTGGCGCCAGTTCTCGAACACGCTGGCAAGAGATGACCAATCGATGATGTTGCCGAGGCGCGTCTTCAGTTCCTTGGGATAGAGCGCGATCGTGAGGTTCTCGAAAATCGAGAGGTTGGGGAAGATCCCCTCCCTCTTGCGGTCGCCCGAGACATAGACGACACGAAATTGATCGGCGTCCTCAAGCCCGTGAAGCTCGGCCAGACGACCGGAGCCCCTGCGCACCAGCGGTACGCCTTCGAGTGCGGGCTGGACGCCAGCGAGCACACGCACGAACTCATCCTGGCCCTGTCCGTCGAGGCCGGCGACGCCCACCACCTCGCCACGGTGGAGATCGAAGTCGATACCCTTGCTGCCCTCCCAAACCTTGAGTCCACGTACACTCATCACGGTGTCGTCGCGGGCCGGCAGCACGGACAGGGTGTCCTCGCTCTCGGTGGACTGGCTCCTTCCGGTCATCAGGCCCAGAAGATTCTGTTCGGTCACTTCTTCCTTGGCAAGAACCCCGACATCGCGGCCGTCACGCAGAACCGTCGCGCGGTCGGAAATGCGAATCAGCTCGGCAATGCGATGAGTCACGATGAGTACGGCGGTACCCTTGTCGCGCAGCTCGCGCATCTTTTCGAACAGCTTCTCGGTCGAATCGAAATCAAGGGCTGCAGAGGATTCGTCGAGGATCAGGACCCGGGGCTCCTGAATCAATGCACGGCCGATGGTGATCCACTGCTTGATCGACAGCGAAAGGCCACCAACGGGCTCGTCAGGATCGACATCGACCCCGCTGAGGTCACGCATCAAGGCCTCGCTTCGCTCATGCTTTTCGCGGAGCGACAGGGATTTGGACCAGAGGCCGTCGGCACCGACAAACAGATTGTCGAGCACCGTGAGGTGGTCAGCCACCAGGATCTCCTGGAAGACCGTCGCGATGCCGGCCAGACGAGCTTCGCGCGGGCTGCCGGGCGCATGTCCCAGAATCGATACCTGGCCGCTGTCAATGGGAAGGACGCCCGAAATGACCTTGGCCAAGGTCGACTTGCCGCAACCGTTGCCGCCCACGATGGCATGAATTTCGCCGCATCGCGCACTGAAGGAAACACCGTCGAGCGCACGCGTGACGCCGAACGTCTTGTGGACATTGGTAATGACAATGTCCGCACCAACGAAAGCCGGCGCCGCCGACACCTGGTCGGCGGCGCCCGGGANACCCTGTTCGGGGCTCACGGTTTCTTCGGAAGGCATCAGCGATCCGGAGTCAAACGGCTTCAGTCGAAACCGGCCCGGTCAGGGCTGGTACTGGGTCGGATCTGCGGGACGCACGAAGAACTGGTCGAGATAGTCTTCGGCACCCCAGGCTGCGGGCCCGACCTCAAGCCACAGCTGGGAGTTCTCGTCGCAGTTCGCGTCGAGGACACCCTCGAGATCCGCATAGGTGAACTCGAAGGGATCCACGAGGATTGACTGGATCCTCGGGCCCTGGCCCTGAAGCGTCCGCATCATGATGTTCCAGATCAGCTCGAAATCGTCACCAGGAGGCCAGACCTGGAAGGTCGTGCTGATGTAGTCAGGATTCTTGCGCCAGTAGCAAAGGGCGCCGAGCTCGCCGCCAATCGCCACGGGAGCCATTTCCCGGCCCGACTGCTGCAAGGCCCGCAGCACGCCCATTTCCGCAGCCGACTGCACGACGATGCCGTCAAGCTGGCCGGGATTGGTGGCAAGCCACTTCTGAACCTCGCCCTGGGCAACCTGGTCCGTCCACATGCCCGCTATCTCGCCGACAATGTTGATGTCCGGATATGCCTCGAGACCGAGCAGGACACCACGGTGCTGCGAGTCCGAACCGGATGTGCCAGGAATGCCCTCGACCACGAGGATGTTCCCCTCACCGCCAACCTCCTGGGCCATCCATTCGCCGATCTCGAAGCCGGCCAACTGGTAGTTCACCGACGAGTTCACAGCATAGGGCGACGTCAGATAGCCGGTGAACGAGAAGGTCGGCACACCTCGTTCATAGGCATACTTCACCGTGGCATTGAGTGCTGTCGGATTCGAGCAGCAGACGATGATCGCGTCCACGCCCTGATCAACAAGCTGACGCATCTGCTGGATCTGCACCGAATCGTTCAGGTTGGACTGGGTGACAAAGACGTCGTCCACCAGGCCCAACTCCTGCCACTTGGGCAGAATGCTCTGGATCAGCCGATCCATCACGGCCGCACGCCAGGTGTTGCCGGCATAGGAACTGGCGTAGCCGATCGTCCAGGGCGGCTCGCTCGGCGACTTCCAGTCACGGTAGATACTTGCCTCGATCGGCTGGGCCGGATCAATCATCTCCGAGTTGTAGGTCCGGGCGACGATCTCTTCCGTCAACTCGTCGAGACCGTCCGCCAGCGCGGCACCCGTCCCGACACACAGACTGACGGCCACTGCGGCCGCGGCTCTCGTTAGCTGTCTCATTAGCTTAGCTCCCAATGTGTATGAACTGAACCTGGACCATTCAACCGCGCCTGCCCGTCTGTCATGAGGCACGAGACCCCGCAGAATCGGCAGGCGACAAGCCTTAGGCCCTGCTCGCCAAGAATTGAGCCTAGATTGGATACAATGGCAATGCAAACCTTTGCAACACGCTTCCAGGCGCCTTGCAAAGGTTTGCAGTGCGGAATACGCTCGAACAAATCTGATTCGTTTCGGCGAGTCGTGTTCCCAAGAATCCGCAGCGGAAGGGATGTTGACACGATGAGCAGGGTTACCGGGGAACGCTGATCGGGTCTGGGGGCGATGGACAACACTGGAAGACCGAAGTCCGCAGGCAGGACGGTAGCAGCACGTCACATCGCCGAGGAACTCGGTGTGTCGATCTCGACGGTCTCGCGAGCGTTCTCGCCCGACTCGCAGATCGCCCCGAACACGCGCGATCGAATCCTCGCACGCGCCAAGGCGATGGGATATCAGCCCAACCCTTTCGCCCGAAGCCTGATCACCCAGAGGACCCGCATCGTCAGCATCTTCATCTCGGACGTCTTCAACCCGTTCTTTCCGGAAGTCATGGCGATCCTGACCGGCGAACTGCAAAAGCACGGCCTGCGCGTCATGCTGTTCCACGTCCCCGAGGGAAAGACCACCGACGAGGTGCTGCCAGAGGGCATGCTGTATCAGCCCGAGTACATCATCCTCATGACCGCGACGGTCTCGTTCCAGCGCACCATGGCGACGATCGACACCGGAACCCACCTGATCTTTTTCAACCGCTATGTTCCTGAAACCGATACCTTTGCGATAACCTGCGACAACAAGCGGGGTGGCCGAGACATCGCCGAGTTCCTGATCGAGACTGGCCACCACAACATGGCATACATCGCTGGCACGCCCGACGCGACGACCTCGATCGACCGCGGCCACGGCTTCGTCGAGCGCTGCGCGGAGGCGGGCCTCACGATCGTCAGAGACAACCTTCCCGAGGTGTTCTCCTACGAGGACGGATATGCCGCGGCCTGCCGCCTGATTCGCGCCGTTCCCGATCTGGACGCAATTTTCTGCGCCAACGACATCGTCGCCTTCGGCACAGTTGATGCACTGCGTCACGGGATGAAGCGCGATGTGCCCCGCGACATCTCCGTCGTCGGTTTCGATGACGTTGCCATGGCTGGCTGGCCATCCCATGCGCTGACGACCTATCGTCATCCCATGAGGCGAATGGCGGCCGAGACCGTACGGTTGATCCGCGAAATCGACGACAATCCCGACATGGCACCCGTACACCGCTCGATTACGGGCGAGATGGTCCCGCGCAACACCCATCGCGACCGACGGGCGGGGGCGATGGTCCGGTGACTGACGGCAGCCTTTACGGGTCGAAGCTGCTCTGGCTTGGCCTGTTCGCCGTACTCTATTGGGGCTATTGCATCTTCTGGGGTGTCAGAGGCGCGCGTGAAGCAACGACTGCCAGCGCCTATTTTGTCGCCGGACGCAGTCTCAACACCTGGGTTTTCGTCATGGCGGCCACCGCGACTTCGTTCGCCGGGTGGCTCTTCATCGGCGGTCCGGCACTGGTCTTGCGCGACGGTCTTCAGGCAAGCTACATCGCCTTCGCTGCTGTTGTCGTCCCATTGACGGGGGTGATGTTCCTCAAGCGGCAGTGGCTACTCGGCAAGCGTTTCGGTTTCGTCACGCCGGGCGAGATGTTCGCGGCCTACTACGGCTCCGATATCATCCGTGTGTTCACTGTCATCGTCGCCCTGCTGTTCGCCGTCCCGTTTCTTGGCATGCTTTTTGGCTTTGCAGGGGACCTCGTCAACCTCGTGACCGGCGGCCTGCTTTCGCGCGACCTGGCAATGTGGACGCTGGCCGTGGTCCTGGTCATCTACGTGACGCTGGGCGGACTCAGGGCCGTGGCGTATGTCACGACGCTGCAAACCCTGCTGATCGCTGTCGGTGTCACCGCCCTGGGACTTGTGACGCTTGATCTTGCGGGCGGATTCGACCCGCTTAACAGGGCTTTGGCTGTGATCGCAGGCACACCGACAGGAACCTGGGGAACGACGCTGGGCTACGGCGGTGGCGACTTCAACGGGTTGTTCGCGACGCCCGGCGTGGTGCAATGGACCGATGGGCTCAACAAGGAGGTGCCCCAAGGGGGGCCCTGGACCGGTCTCATGGTGATGAGCTTCATGGTCGCCCTGATGGGTATCCAGGCATCGCCGGCGTTCTCCATGTGGGCCTTCGCCAGCCGGGACCCCGGCGCCTTCGCACCGCAGCAGGTCTGGGCGTCGGCCTGCGCGGCGGGTGTGCTCCTCTTCGTTTTCGTCACTCTGCAGGGCCTCGGCGGACTGTTGCTGGGCGCGAGTCCGGAGGTCAACGCCGCGGGCCTGGAACTCAAGCGGGTTCTTCCGCCACTTGGCAACGGCGAGGAGGGTCGCCTGGTCGCGAACCTGATCGGCCTTGTCGGCACCTCGGCTCCCTGGCTCCTCGGCATCGTGACCGTATGCATGATCGCTGCAATCAAGGCCGCGGGCGGCGCCTACATGACGAGTGCCGGCGCTCTCGTCACCCGTGACCTCTACATGCGCTTCTTCAATCCCCATGCCGACGACCGACTTCAGAAACGCTTCGCCCGGGTGGCGACCCTGCTGGCCACGGTCGCCGCGCTTCTCATGGCAACGCTTGAGCGCGACGGCATGGTCGTGCTCGGCGGGCTGGCCCTGGCGCTGGCCGTCCAGCTCTGGCCCGCGCTGCTGGGCGTCGCATGGGTCCGCTGGTTCACCCGGCAAGGCGTGGCGGCCGGCATTGTGGTGGGCTCCATTGTCGTTGTGCTGACCGATCCACTGGGCCAGGCGCTCACCCGCGGCACGCTGCCCTGGGGTCAGTGGCCCTGGACCATCCATGCGGCAGCCTGGGGCCTCGTCGCGAATTTTCTTGTCTGCATTCTTGGCTCGGTCCTGACACGCGATGATGAAGGGGCTGAGGGCCGCTACCGCATTCACCGCTTCCTGGCCGAGTACGCCGGCCTCTCCGCACGCAAGCGGCGCTTCGCCACCTTCGCCTGGATCGCGGCGATGATCTGGTTGTTCTTCGCGGTCGGGCCATGCATCGTCCTTGGCAATTATCTGTTTGGCGCACCGGACATGGGCTACGAGGGCTGGGATTTCAGGATGCCCTCGATCTGGGCCTGGCAGTTCCTGTGGTGGGGTTTGGGCGTTCTCCTGATATGGCTTCTCGCGTACAAGATGGAGCTCGCAACCTCGACGTCCAGGGAGGTTGTTGCGCTCACCGAGGACATTGCAGCAAGCGGTGGGATTCCCCGCGCCTCGGACGGGACGGACACTATGACGACAAGCGGAGGGCGCCATGGACCCGCGTGAGAGCAAGCTCGCCATGGAGCGCAACCAGGCCTGGTGGGAGACGCTGAAGGGGGCTCGCTCGACCGCAATCGCACGTTCGTCGGGTCGTTCGTCCACCGTCAAACTCTATGCCATGACCTGCGGCTGGCTCAGCGCCGATGTCTCATCGATGCTTGCACGCGAGTCAGGTCGGATCCGCTTTCCGGTCCCGGCCTACCTGATCCAGCACCCCAAAGGCCATGTTCTGTTCGACACTGGTCTGCATCCCGCGAGCGGACATGACCCACACGGCCGTGTCGGGGTTCTGGCGAATTTCTTCGATATCCATTTCCGTCCCGGCGAAGACATCGCCTCGCGCCTCAATCAGCTCGAGATCGACCCCAAGAAGATTGCGTACGTCGTGAACAGCCACCTGCATTTCGACCATTCCGGCGGCAACGAACTCATTCCCAACGCCAAGGTCATCATCCAGCAGAAGGAGTGGGAGGCGGGCCATACGCCTGAACTCATGGAAGCCAACGCCTACAACCTGCAGGACTACGACCATGGTCACCTGGTCCACCAGGTCCACGGTGAGCATGACGTCTTCGGCGATGGCTCTGTGGTGACGATCCCTACCTTCGGGCACACCCCCGGTCACCAGTCACTCCTGGTTCGCCTGGAAGCGGGTGATATCGTGCTTGCGGCGGACGCCTGCTACTTCCGTCGGACGCTCGAGGAACTTCACCTGCCAAAGCTGGTCCACGACCGCTCGCAGATGCTGGACTCGCTGCTGCTTCTGCGCCGCATGCGAGCCAGGGGCGCCCGCATATTCTACGGTCACGATCCTGATTTCTGGAAGGAGGTGCCCCAGGCGCCAATGGAGGTCCTCTGAGCATCCATCGGACGGCCAGTCCGCGCAGGAGACATCACTTGCTCAAGGACATGGCGGGCGTCCCGCGTATCCCGTCGAGATTGTGAACCCTGACAACACGCTGCCACGCGACAAAGATCCACCGGAGTGAAGTCCCGTCACGACAGGTCGGCACGCGCCTGCCAGCGACACAGGAAACCCGCGCCGATCCGACAATGAACGACTGGGCCATTCTGCAATCGATCCTGGTCATCCGGCCCGCGATGGGCTGCGTTCTGCCCGTAGGCCGTCGCTCCGGGGGGCGCGGAACGAGATCGATGGGACGGTGGGAGGGCTGATCGCGGCGTCATCCTGGCCGTTTCAAGGCCTGATCAACCGGCGTTGCGGAACGCGTCGAGAGCCTCGGTCTCGGCAGCACGGGTTCTGGCGATACCGCCGGCAGCCTGGGACCCGGTCCGCGCTACCTTCCGGGGGATTCCCCCCAAGGATCTCGAAGCCCGGAATTGACCGAAGGGGCATGATGGAGCCTGCGCCCTCAAGGAAGGGACGGAAGGAACGAGCCGTCGTCGCGCAGCGAACAACGGTTCCCGTCCGGGTCGACGAAGTCGCCGACGGTTCCCCAGGTTTCCCGTCTGATGGCGACGCGCACGCCGCGTGACTCCAGTAGACTGGCCGCAGCATCGACATCGCCCACGTTGAACCTCAGCTTGACCGGGCTTTGCTCGATGGATCGCCCGCCCGGCATCGCCCTGCCGCCGGTTTCGATCATCAGGTAGCTCCCGCCCATCCTCAGGCAGGTGAGCGTGGAGTGCTCGTCATCGAGCGAGAACAGTTCCGGCAGCTCCAGGATCCGGCGGTAGAAGTCGACACACGCTTCGTACTGCTCGGTGCATAAGATGACGCCACTTCGTTTCAGGTCCATCACGGGTTGCTCCTGATCGTCGCCTCTGCCAGTTGGTCCGAAATCCGGTGATGTCATGCCCGAGGCCGATGCATGCGACTTTCGTCGGACGCTCGAGGAAAGTCATCTGACAATACTGATCCACAACCGCTCGCAGATACCGGGCTCGCTGTTGTTTCAGCGCCGTATGCGAGCCAAGGGGCCCCGCATGTCTTGCGGTAACGATCCTGATTTCTGGAAGTAAGTGCCCCAAGTCCTCCAAGGCTCCATCGCAAGGCCAGACCGGACAGGAGACATCGCCTGCCCGAGATCTTGGAGGTCAGCTGTCAGCCCGAAATCCTTGCCACACTCGGGTGCCAAGGTGTTCCGGATGATGGCGGTGAAACCGCCGATGAGGGTGGAGAGGCTGTACACCGGATCACCGTCAGAGGATCTCTTCATTCCGACCTTGGCCCGGGCGCTCAACGACCCTTTGTCGGCGCCTACAGCATCCTCGTCGTCGAACAGCATGGGCTTCAGCTTCTGGCGCATGTGCCACTCCACGTACCAGGCGAGCATGCACATGAGGACGTGAGCGCGGACCCGGGGTTCGGCGCGGTGGTAGATGGGGCGGATCTTCAGATCCACGGTCTCAAGGCTGCGGAAGGCCCGTTCCACGGAGCTGAGCCGCTTGTAGGCGCGCACCGTGCCGGGACCATCGAGTTCGCTGGCCGGCAGACTGGTGCGGATCACACAGAGGCCGTCGAGACTGGCCTCGGTAGCGATGGAGGCGTCATCGCGCTCACGGGTGAAGACACCCTTGTCATCGATGGTCCTTGTGACGTGCTTCGCCATCTTGTGCCTGCCGATGACCTTGCCGACCCGTTCACCGATCTTCTCTCGACCCTTGAGACGGCGCGTCTCGCGCCGTGTTGCCGCAGGAATGGGTTCGAGCAGAGCCTGGGTGGCCTCGATCATCTCCTGTCGCTTGCGGACCAGCCCACTTGCCGTGGCAAGCTTCGAGGCAGACTCGAGGATGCGCGCCACGATCATGGCCATCACCTGGTCGCGTCCCGGTGACGACTTGGGATGGAGTTTCGGTTTCGGAGCCCGATCACGTTCGTCGATCACAAGCCCGACTCGACGAATGAGTTGCAGGTTCGCACCACAATAGTTGATCAGGGTATCGCCTTATTGCAAGTGCCTGATAATCAGTCTATGACTTGATTGAACACTACTTGAAAGCAGGCTGTCGCCTTATGAATACCGGCAAGAGAGCCATTCCGCGCCGTCGCCTGGATCAACGCTTCTCGTCCATGAAGCCGGAAACTCGCTACCGTCCTCCGCCGAAAGGCTGGGTCAGGGCTGTACGCGACGCCTTGGGCATGTCCGGCGCACAACTCGGCCGACGCATGGGCGTGACGGCCCAAAGCGTGGCCGACCTCGAGAAGTCCGAGGCCTCCGGAACCATTCAGCTGAAGACGCTTCGCAGGGTTGCTGAGGCGCTGGACTGCGTTGTCGTGTACGCCCTCTTACCCAGATCTTCACTGGAAGACATGGTTCAAGGACGAGCCCGCGAGATTGCGCGCAAGGAACTCGTCCGGATCGCGCATACGATGGACCTTGAGGCCCAGGGCCTGTCTCAGGAAAAGCGCGAAGAACAGATTGAGACCTTTATTCGCGATCACCTTCGAGAGCGTGATCTATGGGAGGATGCTTGAGCGAACTCTTCGACGAACCGGCCGATGCGACGCCTCTCGAACCGGACGAACGCGAGGGTCTGCTCCAGACCTGGATTACCTACCGCCGAGACCTGAACGAGGCAGAGCAAACGAACGTTGCTGCGGGCACGGTATGGGCCCGGCGCGTTCGCCGACGCGATCTGCTCACGGAGAAGTTCCTTCGGCAGCTTCACGAGCGCCTCTTCGGTGACGTCTGGGCCTGGGCCGGCGAGTTTCGCAGAACCGAACGAAACATCGGTATCGAGCCGGTGCGGATTCCCGTCGAACTCAGAACGGTACTCGACGACGCTCGTTACTGGATCGATCACGAAACATTCCCGCCCGACGAGATTGCCGTGCGTCTGCATCACCGGCTGGTCGCGATCCACCCGTTTCCCAACGGCAATGGTCGAACGACCCGCTTGATGGGAGATCTGGTGGTGGCGCGGCTCGGCCGCGAACCGTTTACGTGGGGCAGGCAGCACTTGACTGACGTCAGCGAAACGCGCACCAGATACAGTGCCTCCCTTCGGGCTGCGGACAACCACGACATCGGACCGTTGCTGGAGTTCGCGCGCTCTTGAGATCATTCCGCACAGTACGCGAGTGTGCCGGACTGAATGATCTTGGGCAATTGCGGATTCCGATCTGAACCCTGTCAACCCGCTGCCTTTCGACAAGTCATTGCCAGAGTTGAGCGCGACAGGTCAACTCTTGCCTGCCAGCGACACGGGAAACCTGCGCCGATCCGGCAATGAACGACTGGGCCGGCCTGCAGCCGCCACCTGACACTCGTCCCGTGATGCGCTGCGTTCTGCCCGGAGGCCTGGACCAAGACCAATGGAACGGCGAATTGCGGCGTGTTGCCGACGGCACATCGTGGCCGTGTCTGATCAACCGGCACTGCTGGCGGGTTGTGGCTGGTGCACGTCTTGCCATGCGGCGCTGCGGAATGCGGTGAGAGCCTCGGCCTCCTGTGCGCGGGCTCGGGCGATGGCTGCTTCCTTGATGTGACCGAAGCCACGAATTCCCGAGGGGACGTTGGCAAGATCCACGGCGGCGGCGTGATTTGCCGGCGTCAGTGCGCTGGCAACCTCGTTCATCCGCTCGATGTAGTCGGCGATCAGCTGGCGTTCCTGGCGTCGGTCCCGCTGCCAGCCAAAGGGGTCGAGAACAGTACCGCGCAGCCGCCGCATGGCCACGAGACAGCGAAACACCACGAGGATCCAGCTGCCGAAGGTCCGTTTCAACCGGTGGCCGGTCGCCGGATCGCGACGCGAGATCAGCGGCGGCGCCAGGTGGAACTGCAATCCCGGCTTGCCCTCGAAGGTGTCCTGCAGCCTCTTCTTGAATGTGCCGTCGACATAGAGCCGCGCCACCTCGTACTCGTCCTTGTAGGACATCAGCCTGAAGGCCTGGCGAGAGACGGCGTCGACAAGTCCGTCCCTGCCCGGTGTCAGCCTGCGCTCGGCGTCCGAGATCCGATGGACAAGGTCCAGATACCGTGCCGCCCAGGCTCGGTCCTGCCAGGATGCGAGGAAGGCGGCGTGGCGTTCCACGAGCGTCTGCCGATCGCGGGTGTCCGGTTCATCCCCGGACGGCACCAGGCTGCGGACCGCCTCCATGTCGTGAGCCGCATGCCGTCCCAGGAGTACGGCCTGCCTGTTGGTCCGGACGGCAACGCCATTGAGTTCGATGGCCCTGTCGATGGCGTGGTCCGGGAGCGGCAGAAGACCCTTTTGCAGGGCATAGCCGAGCATGAAGAGATTGGCAGCGATGCCGTCACCGAGAAGATTTCTGGCGAGGTGTGTGGCATCGACGACGTGGATCGCTGCGCTGCCAACAGCGTCCTCAAGCGCCTTCTCAAGGGCCCCAAGCGGATACTCGAGATCGGGGTCGAGGGCAAAGGCGCCGGTCATTGTCTTCTCGGCATTGACGACGGCCGTGGTCGTGCCTGGCGCCAGTTTGCGAAGAGTGTCCGGTGCCGCCGCCGTGACCATGTCGCAGGCCAGCAGCAGGCGGGCTCCGCCGTCGGTGATCCGCGGTGCGTGGAGCTCGCCGGGAGACCTGGCGATACGGATGTGACTGACCACGGCCCCCCCTTTCTGGGCCATGCCGATCATGTCGAGCACCGTGATACCCTTGCCTGCGATATGTGCCGCCATGCCGAGGAGTGCGCCGACCGTGACCACCCCGGTACCGCCAATGCCTGCCACCACGATGTCCCACGGCCGCTCGAGAGGCGCCATGGCCGGTTGCGGCAGGTGTCCCGACGCCAGGGAATGAAGCGCCTCCTTGCCGCTGCGGCGCGGCCGGACACCGGTGACGGTCACAAGAGCCGGGCAGAATCCCTTGATGCAGGACATGTCCATGTTGCAGGAAGACTGATCGATTTGTCGCTTGCGACCGGACGGTGCCTCCACCGGAACGATCGCCACGCAGTTCGACTGCAGACCGCAATCGCCGCACCCCTCACACACCTCCTCGTTGATGAGGACACGCTCTCCAGGATCCGGCAGGGTGCCGCGTTTGCGACGCCGGCGCTTCTCTGCGGCACAGGTCTGGTCGTAGATGAGTACGGTCAGTCCGGGTACCTTCGCCAGGGCGCGCTGGACCAGCTCCAGGTCGTCGCGATGATGCACCGTGCAGCCTTCTGGCCAGCGCGTCGCCGCCGGATACTTCGCCGGATCGTCGGTGACGACGCGAACCTCCCGTGCTCCTTCAGACGCCACCTGGCGAGCGATCCGTGGCGGGCTGACATCGATGTCAGCGCTCTGCCC